>Ga0126342_10014336_pt1 | contig 13998 bp, 14 predicted proteins | sample Cyp1metagenome_FD_92528 | JGI IMG/M metagenome (GOLD analysis project Ga0126342, IMG submission 92528) | Coral microbial communities from Lord Howe Island, Old Settlement Bay, Australia - Cyphastrea 1 metagenome | ecosystem: Host-associated > Invertebrates > Cnidaria > Coral ...
CATCCATTTCAAGCAACTCCAAGACGCTGTGGATGCTACGTTGTAACATCCATTTTAAGCAGCTTCCCGGACAACCTGGATGCTACCTTGTAACATCCATTTGAATCAACTTCAAGACGCTCTGGATGCTACGTTGCAGCATAACATCCATTTCAATCAACTCCAAGACGCTGTGGATGCTACGTTGTAACATCCATTTGAATCGACTTCGAAGACGCTCTGGATGCTACGTTGCAACGTAACATCCTTTTCAATCAACTCCAAGACGCTGTGGGTGCTACGTTCCAACATCCATTTCAATCAACTTCCCAGACGCTCTGGATGCTACTGTGTAACATCCGTTTCAAGCAACTTCCTGGACGCTCTGGATGCTACGTTGTAACATACATTTGAATCAACTTCGAAGACGCTCTGGATGCTACTGTGTAACATCCGTTTCAAGCAACTTCCTGGACGCTCTGGATGCTACGTTGTAACATACATTTGAATCAACTTCGAAGACGCTCTGGATGCTACGTTGCAGCATAACATCCATTTCAAGAAACTCCAAGACGCTGTGAATGCGACGTTCCAACATCCATTTCAATCAATTTCCCAGACGCCCTGGATGCTACGTTGTAACATTCATTTCAATCGACTTCGAAGACGCTCTGGATGCTACGTTGCAACAAAACATCCATTTCAATCAACTCCAAGACGCTGTGGATGCTACGTTGTAACATCCATTTGAATCGACTTCGAAGACGCTCTGGATGCTACGTTCAAGACGCTGTGGGTGCTACGTTCCAACATCCATTTCAATCAACTTCCCAGACGCTCTGGATGCTACTGTGTAACATCCATTTCAAGCAACTTCCTGGACGCTCTGGATGCTACGTTGTAACATACATTTGAATCAATTTCGAAGAGGCTCTGGATGCTACGTTGCAGCATAACATCCATTTCAAGCAACTCCAAGACGCTGTGAATGCGACGTTCCAACATCCATATCAATCAACTTCCCATACGCCCTGGATGCTACGTTGTAACATCCATTTCAAGCAACTCCAAGACGCTGTGGATGCTACGTTGTAACATCCATTTCAACATAACATCCCGTGTCCCCAGGTCTTACCCTAAAAGGTTCAATGTCATATTCAATAGTGAGGGAAGCGTCTTAAGCTATGTCCCCAAGTTCCCCCTAAATGTTCCCCAGTCCCCCCTAAAAGTCCCGTGTCCCCAGGTTTTACCCTAAAAGGTTGAGTGACATATTCAATAGCGAGGGAAGTGACTTAAGCTGCGTTTGCAAGGCCCCCCTAAATGTTCCCCGTCCCCCCCCTAAAAGTCCCTTGTCCCCAGGTCTTTCCCTAAAAGGTTGAATGACACAGTCAATGGGAAGGATAGTGGGGTAGGGGCGAATGGGTAGGGGCGAATGTGACCCCCGTCCCTGCCACAAGGCATGGCGATGATTGTATCGCCATTGCCATTGGTAGACATAGCTCCAGATCTCAGCATTCAATAGTTTGTTCTTCGCGTTCTTTGTACGGACAGTGTTTGGAATGAAACCTTTACAGTAATCCCAACATTTGTCCAAAATCTGCGTGCCAAGTGTGATCTTGCGACCATTTTGTCTTCTCACTTCTCTGGTAAACTCCAGCAACACATGCTTGACGTGGTAGAACTTGCAAGGAAGACATGTGGAGCGTAGCATGAAAGATGTGAGCAAGTGCACAGAGACGTTACCATACCCCCTCACCCCACCTCAGGGTATGTGAGATCAAGTCAAGTGCACGCAGACGTTACCACCCCCCCCACCCCACCACACCCGAAGGTACATGAAGTCATGTGAAGAAGACGTGCGTGGATGCAGACATGATTGCGCGTGAAACGTATTGAATTGTAAAAAAAACAAATTCACTGAGTCCACCACGGGCGGCGGTAGCATCAACAACTACCATTTAAGGATATTTCAAGTGGTTTACACACATGTTTTGTCATGTTGGGGATGGTTGATTATTGGGTTTACAACACTCAACAAAGCTCACAGCAGCCCGATCAACTCCTGGCTGAGCATTTTGGTTCGCAATTGCCACATGTGTTTTTTTGGTTTGATTAATTCAGGTGGTAAACCCAACGACAATAATGAAGCCTCTAATTGGGGATGGTTTCCGCCACTCAGTTCTGTTAAGCCTGGAGAATACCGGAATACCCTCCACTCCATGGCTGTTTCCGCTGATGATATGGTCATAATTAATCAGTGGTTTTTGGGTACTCCCAAGTTCTGAACAAAACCCGAATCTGTCTATCTTATCCATAATATATAATATATATGTATACGTATGTATATATATATATATACGTATACGTATATATATATATATACATATATATATATATACGTATACGTATATATATATATATAAATACGTATACATATATATATATTTATACGTATACGTGTACGTATATATATATGCGTATACATATGTACTCGGGGTTACCTGTTTCTATCTCAATCTACCTCTATCTATATCTCTATCTAGCTATCTGCCTATGACCTATCTACCTGCCTTCTCATGTATAAATATATTTACACATGGTGTATACATAGTAATAATTTTTAAATATATATTATATATACATACATACATATCTATCTATCTATCCATCCATCTATCTATCTATCTAGCTATCTATCTATCTATCTATCTTATCTTATCTTATCTATCTTATCTATCTTATCTATCTTATCTATCTTATCTATCTTATCTATCTTATCTATCTTATCTATCTTATCGATCTATCTATCTATCTATCTATTTGCATATATATATATATGTGTGCATATATATATATATATATATGTATACCCATATCTCTATATATATATGTATATATATATATATATGTATATATATATATGTGTGTGTGTGCGTGTGTGTTTGTGATTGTTTGTGTGTTTCTTGGTTTTTGGTCGTGTCTCCCTTGGTCGTGGTTTTGGTTTTTTCTTGTGGTTTCCATTTGGTGTTCTTCGTGTCTCTCTCCTTATTTTTATGTTCTTCCCTCATGCGCCATCAAATCTGTGTTTCTTCGCCTGACTTTAGATTTGTAGAATTGAGAGTGAGAGTGCCTCCGCGTCGGCGAGGCCTATACGGCACCTAGAAACCATGGAATCTTTTGGCCACAGCACATCAAATTCTCACAAACACTTAAGTCCTAATTCATTGAAACTATTTTAAACTTTAAACATTACAAATGGAAAAATGGCCAGATGGTGTCAAAGGATTGCATTAAGAGCTACTGAGCTCAGCGGTAAAACCTAGAAGGTTCTTCGAGGCAATGTTTGGTGCTATTGTGGAGTACGCACGTTGCAACTTGATGCTGTATCAAAATATACAACAATCAAGCCGCCGGATAATTAAGTCATTGGGCTGTGTGGATTCATCGTGAAACAAATTTCCCTCTTACAGTTTCCATGTGGCTACCAGGTTACCAGATGTCAAATTGTATAACTGGTTTTTCACACATAAAGGTCCTGGTGGTTGAATATTGGTCTTCTCTACCTGTGTGATCTTGCATGGACGATTGGGTGAATCAGCCCCAGGATGGGGCGTGTGTGTGTGTGAACCCTTCTAGCAGTCTAGCACCTGCGATGTTAACAGTGCTGCATGTAATTTCAATGCAGGGGGTGCCAGAGGATTGAGTGAAACTGGCACCAACAAAGGCCTTCACTCCTTCCTGTGATATGAAAGCGGAACGCCGTTTTCATGTACCTGCTGGCTTACTTGTGATCACCTGTTTTTCCTCGAGGCTGTCACTGTTTCAGGTATAAATCGGTTGATGAAGCTGTTGTTTCTTCATACCATTGCGGACTTCACCCAGGTGGATTTAACTTCGAATCTCACGAGTTTGGATTTAAACTCAGAATTCACAACCAGACCAGTGTGTGTTTGTGTGTGTGTGTGTACAATGTGCATAACATTCATGCACATTTTTTTTGCTAAGAGTAACTTGTTTGTATCCATAATCTCACCATTTTTGCACCAAGGCGGAGAGGCATCCCACAAGTCTACTTTATCGAGTCCAAGTGGGACGAGCATTGGCCCCAGATGTTTGCTGACCATCCTGGGCCGTGAATCTAGTGATTTGGTTTGTGATCTAATTGGTTTTGTCTACTGGGGATGGTGTCAGTCATGATCTTTCCATAAAACGATTTGTCATGTGGGGGATGTCCCATTTTTAGATACACCTGTATGGCTGTGGCTTTGTAAAGCTGGCATTGCGTTCAATGACTTAATGACGCCCACTACTTGGGTTCCATTTGCCGTGTTGATCATGCGTGACGTCCAATGTAGCAACACGCATCCACAGCAGCATCCCCAGCATCCCCAGCATCCCCGGCAATCGAGCTGTTTCAGGTGGGATACCAAGTTCAGAAAAGCTCGCGAATATCCCGAACTCAATGAACCTGATCCATACCAGCCCTTGGGTTGCACTTCATGGGTTGGCCTTTGGGGAAGCAATGCGGACATAAACAAAAACAATGACACTTTGTTTTTGGAGAATTTACAAGGCATAAAAAAATAGAATGGAACTCTTGACAGGTGTCATCCTGAGAATTCCTTGTTGCAAACTTTTGATTTCCCGAGCGGAGCTGAGGTTTTTCCCAAACTGGACGCCAAAATTCATGGCGCCTTGGCACTGTTCGGGGGGGGGTCTGAGAGTGCGGCACTCCATTTGCATCACCCATCACGCCCTGCCTTGACCATCCTTTCCCAGAGCTCCATTCAGAGCTGCTTAGCTTGCTCCTCTCAACGCCAACATGGTGCAACAGCCATCGGAAAAGGTCAAAAACAGCTCCACCAGACATCACCAGACCCTGGCACACCCTTCCTGGCACCCTATGGGTCAGGAGAAGTCCCCAGCCTTGAGAAAGCTGGCGAAGGATGATCGATTGGTGGAGCCGGCCGCATTTGCAGCTTGTGCACGGAACATGTTCGGTCGGCCTTGCAGACATCACCCATTCAGACATCATCTAATCCCGTCCAATCCAAAAAAAACGTCAGAAAAACGTCAGAATATGTGCTATTTTTTTCAAGACCATTGTGAACATGTTGTTCCGGTTTGGTGGTTTCATGTTGTTTCAACCGGTCTTCATACTTCCTATTCCTTAAACATCTTGAAAAAAATGAAACTAAAAATCTCACTTGCCCTCCGGTACGAAATCATGGCACTTGAATATCCCCTACCACTGGAGGTTTAGTTCGCCGGGAGCACCATCCAACTTGGAGATTTTCCAGCTGTCCTTAGCATTGGATCAGCCGCCAGGAGAAGATCCGCGACTCCATGGGTCTCGGAGATGAGACCAAGCCCTTCCCCAAATGGGGATACCCGCAGTAGGGGTCAGTAGCGCTGCTCCTGACGAACGCGGAGAAAGGATGAAAAAGGAAAGAGAGCAGTTTCTTTGAGAATGGTGTCAAGGGAAAACCTAGAGGAAACCCCCAAATTCCGGCTAATAAGATTAATTAATAACAATGGCTTCCCATAGTGTTTCCCTTCAATCAGTCCATTGACAAGCTTTTTGGTGGAACAGTTGAAGCATCGGCCCATGATTTGCACAGGGGATGGACTACAGCATTCCGAATTCTTCCGAAGTGCTCGCGCTTGCTTGAACAACTTACTGTACCATACTGTACCTCTTGTCTCCCTTAGAGCTTTGCTCCACATTCACTGAACATTTACCATTGTTACATTGTTCTTCATTTTTCGGATGCCCTTCCAAAGTGGGACCTCCAAAAAGGGGTTCATCAGAGCAGGAGCCCACGGTGCCAGGAATACCTGCGGCAGCACGGCCGAAGCACCTTGCGGCTGCTGGGCAACAAGGTGCCACTTCCCAGGGGAAGTTCCACGCCGGGCTGCCCAAAAGTCCTGCTACAGGAGCTGCGAAAAACTCCAGGTATTCGCTCGAAATACTGATATTATATGATATTACCTGATTGGTAGTTTTAATGGTTCGAATATGTTCGAATGCATTGGCTGTATTGGTCACTTCGTCCAGAAAACACAACCCATGGTTTGGGATGTTTTGGCAGAATGACAACCCATCTCGAAATGGGGTCAGCTGAGGTTGAAAAAGCTGCTGCTCCAACGGAGGGATAAATTCATCCTGGCCATGGCCTAAGGGCTGCTTCATGTTGCCTCCTTGTTCAGCAACATGTTTTTTTTAAACGGAGGTGCCTTTGGAGGTTTCGACCTAAACTTTCATGACTATGCGGGTATCACTATTACTATTCTGATCCTCATGATCCTCATGTCTGGAATCTAATATCGGGATCTTGGATGGTACATGATGGTACCATCTAAATCCATTGAATTTTAAATCATGGTGACCATCGACAGCACCTTTTTCACATGTTGAGTGAGAGGAATCATCCCAAATGGCCTTATCTAACTTGGGAATCCGTATAATTTGACCATAATACCGAACCGAACAATACCAGATAGCATCCACAGGAAACCCTTATAGCCTTATAGCTTATGTTAACTTACATGTGCCAGTTTATAGTCGTTTCATGTTGTGCCATTCGATAGACCCGTGCTGAAACAGGGGGAGCCGTTCTGAGGATGTCTACGGCTCGGTGGAGATCAATCACTCGAGGCAATGGCTATCCTCGAGGGTATACAGTTGTTGATGTGGGAAAGCCAATGCCATAAACCATCATAAACCTATAGGAAAAATGTTTGACATGGTCCGAATCCCATTCATTTTTGGTGATTTTGGGGATGGTTTATGGATGTTTATGGCATTGGGTTTACCGCAGTACACCATGGTGGAACCATCAGGCACCCAATCCATGAAGCTATCCACAGCTGGGAACACCAGGCGCTGGCGCTGGCGCTCCCAGGGTGTTGTGACCAAGCGCCGTAAATGACGTGGTTGGACGGCGCTGGGACTGCGGGTGCACCGTGAAAAGTGTGCGGCTCGTTTCAGACGGATCCGGGCAGCAAAGAATGGCGAAGAATTGCCTGGTTATGCTGGTGATTTGTCACAGTTCGATTGTTTTTGCCCGCGTCCTTGAATAGTTTAAACAAGTTCAACAGGCTGGGAAGCAGAATGGTGTGTTTTGATTAGATTTGGCAACAGTTGGGTGTATAGCTATGAGCTTGATTATGCTTGCTTACTTCTGTACTTCCACCATTTTGTCTCTCTTTTGTCATTGCCGTGATGTACACCTGCAGACGGACGTGCTTGCATTATCTTGCCGTGGCCGTGTTCAACTTTACATTCTTCACAGAACAGGCATCCTAGCCGAGCTGGGTGCGTTGGGTAAGGCACTACCACCATTATCAGAAGTGAAACCTATAATTCTTACTAATTCTTCGGCCCTAAGAGACCACGAGTAAGACCCGGTTTGATTTCTGTGACAGCATTTGCCTCACAGCCTTTTTTGAGCTAGCATAGAATGATACAGTATGCCATGCAAGGTACGACTTGGCATTGGCTCAAAATTACTCAAAATTAAGACTTACCGTGGTTTATTAATCGGGGGGTACTCACCAAATGGTCATAATATGATACTTAAATGGTACCCTCCGATTAAAATTTATCTTCCTACTTTGATCAGGATATGTATGGAGAAAGGCACGGCCAAGCTGCTGTTTTTTTCTAGCACTCCGTGACTCCACTTCTCGAGCAAAACCATGGCCCAGCCGAGCCATGCCACTGTGCAAGACGTGGACTTGCTTAGGTGACAGCCTCAGGCAGTAGCAAAATTGGGAACCCTAAAATCATCCAAAGATGGTCAATTTTTAAGTAGGAAACCAATGGTTGGGGGGTACCCAATTTCAAGAAACATCCACTTGACAATTATTGATAATTAGTTTTTATTCCCATCTGCCAAACTGCGACCATGACCAATGGCTCCCAAGAACTCAGATTTTGTGATCGTGTCATATCGTGGCTGAAATTGAACGCCACCAAGAAGATGAACTTGTTGATGTGTCAACTGGGTCCCTTAGGATTTGGTGCTTTGGTGGGGGTGCTGCGCCTTGACTTGACGACCAGACTCCCAAATGATTCCAATCCCCAAGTCTTAATCACTCAGCCGAATGATGGCTGCCCGAGTTCGTGTAGATTTGGCTGACCTCCAGCTTCTTGGCATACAACATGACTCTGCAACATGGAATACATGGGATGCCTCATGCTGAACCTCAGGCTTTTCTCTGCCACAGACCCTGAGGGATGGGTGGCAGGGACTATTCTCACAGATGGTGGGGCTACTTTAGACCCTTGGCCACTTGAGGAATTTTTGTCCCTCAATCAGTGTCCAAGAACTCTGGATACCTAGGACATCCTAGGACCTAAATTTGATATAATTTGATATAATCCAGCCAAATGATATCCCAAAAGCTGCCAAAATCTGCCATGGGGATGTTGGGGGAATCTGGGTTAGCCTACTTTCAGACAACCCCTGGGCGGAACCTTTCGCACCGAGTCAGCCCCCAGGACCAGGTTCAGCTGGCCAAAGCAGTGCTGGGAAATCCCAGGCGCAGATTTGGACCAATGAGGTAAACCCAATAATGTACCAGTTGGGGGTGGTTGATACATGTTTATCCAATCCATTTTATGGTGATGTTGGGGATTTCTTAAAATTGGGTTTAACTGTTTGACACACTAAGCAAATTTATTGAATGACTTTGGGGTCCAAACAATCCGTACCAACTCATGAACCAAGCATTTGCGTAGGCTTGCCATCGGCACCGGCATTTGTCGTTGAATGAACCTGAATACAGAATATGAAGCCGCTGCATCCGTCATCCGTCCAGTTCGCCAAATGCTGACCTGCCGCAAGACTCCAGTGTTACACGTGACTTTGCCTTAAAAGCTACGGGAAGTGGATGCTGATGTAGGGATGTTGCACCATGTCCAGTCTGACCGTCCCATCCGGCCATATCTGAAATTGATACACTCATATTTTGTCGGAAAAGCAAAGCTCCAAGCATCAAACAAGACTTGATTCATGCCGTACCTTGTGTTGCCTTGAGGCCCATGCACTCTCAAGTCGGATAAAGATTTCAAAATGCGGCAACGTCTTTGAACATAGTGTACTCTATGAAAAAGATTCCTTTTTTGATCATCATAATTTCCCCATGGAAATTGCCATTTTGGATCATTTTGCTGTGTCCACCATTGGAAGAAATGATTTGCGTGCAGAATGTTGCTGCATCGCAGCCTCTGAGGTGACCATGTGCCAAGCAGCACCAGCACCACCACAGTGCTGGAGGGCGTGTGTGCGCTGCCGCTGTGTCAGTTGCATAAGACGGGACCGCAGCTCTTCATTCTGGAGCCAAACCTGATGCTGATGGCTGGCTCAACATTTGACGTTTGAAGAAGTGGAAGCCTTGGTAGAACGGTGATTGACCATGTAACTTACATATTATGACTGACTCTTTTCTCTCGGTGATTGACCTAGTCTTATGATTACATAGTACTATATAGTATGACTCAGTATGACTCATTTTTTTCTCATGCCTTTCAGAAGTCACCAGTTTCATGATGTTTCATGCTGCTTCATGTGTACTGTAGGCCCAATGTAGGCCTCATCTTAACCACGCGTATCACCATATATGGGTGGTAGCCATCATCCCCAAATGGCAGGAGCACACCGATGGTGCAGGGCACCGGATGAAATCCGTCCTAGAAGCGGTCGCCATTGCCTGGCGAAACAAGTGCGATGCCTAGCGATTGGTGCACCATAAAATCTGGGTTCTCTGAAAAAAAGAGGGGAAAACCCATGGAAAACCACCATTCCATCCATGGTTCCGTGGTTAATCTTCATGCTCCCTACGTGGCCATTCTAGTACTGTAGACCATGGATCAAAACCTTGGTGCTAGCAACTCATCCCATATTGGAGCTGCAGCCCAGGTTTTTTTTTTTCGAATGGTAGAACACTCCAGATAAAACGTGGACTGAATTGAAGCATTAGAGGAAGGATATCCTCGGGATTGGTAAGGCTCGAGAATTTGATACGTTTAGCCACTTAGCCATTGAAAACTGTTGAAAATGGCAAGGTTGCAGTTCCAATGTCCAGCCGAGCCCAGCCGTTGCTGCCATGGGCACAGGATGAACTTCGGTGGCTTGGTCGGGCAACTGCAACCCCTGACGGAGAGGGCATGACTGGGTGAAGGGAGGTAAGGGCTGTTCCACAATGTTCCACATACGTCCATAAGCTAGGACATGGAAAGGTTCCTACTCAAGGAAAACCCGTGTTTCTTCTAGATTCTGGAAACTATATGTATAATAAATATTAATAAATTATAATATTGCATGATGTGTGTATATATATATATGTATATATATATATATATCTGTGTGCGTGTGTGTTTGTGTAATGTATATATGCACATAGGCACATATCTGGAATTGGATCTCACCCGATTTCCCATTGGACCTCTTTGCTTCTGCAATCTTTACTCAGCCGACTTAGCCAACTGACGACATGGCATTGCAACAGAAAGAAACGTTCATGACCCGGTTTGCTTCACATCTTCACATGTTTGAAATCCATTCCTGGATGTTTTGGTTATGTCTTGACCATGTGTTTATTTTTTTCCGTGTGTATGTGTAGATCAATCATCTGCGGAGGATCAACACATCAACTTCCGGGTCATTACGGACGCCATTTTCGGAGACGAGGCTTGTGGGTCTACCACGTTTTTTCGCACCATGGTCTGTCATGGGTAAAAGAGTGCCAGTGACCAGGCATCCAAGGAACTTTACATCTACAACATCAGCAACAAACCCAGCACCTTGGCTGGAAAGGCTTGGTGTGACAGATGGGTGAATTTCTTAAAGGGTGCAAATGCAACTGGAACCGATGGCTAGGTTTGAAAGGAAGCTAGATGAACTCAGGCACTTGTGTCTGCGAGGTTTGTGGGCCACAGGGTTGGGTTTGAATTGTGAATTTGAAGAAGAGCACCTTCAACTGCACTATTTTTATTTTCCAACCTTTTCAAGTCCAGCAAACCTTCTAGCAGATTCTAGCATCCATTATTTGAATTGTTGCAGGTAGTTGATGCCGTTGTATGCTGTTGTCATTTTCCCATTTGTTTCCCATCAGATTAGGACAGGAGGTTCCCCCAAATCATCCCTTCCGCCGAGGTTGGGCAGGGATCTTCAATGACGTGCGACAGCTGGAAAGCAGTCGAGCCAAACTGAAGGATTCTGACTTCGTCTACTGCCATGCTGTGAATGAATGGCCCCTGGATCCCACTGTTGGTTATGCCAGGTTATGCCGATCTGCCTGTAAGCACTGTAAGGTATAACAGGGCTGTGGGTTGTAGGCTGATATTTATGGTAACCGTCCATTCTCCCCCAAGTAAACCAACGTTGTGCCCCGGGTTTGGAATCAAATGATGATACTGAGATCTCATGTTCCCCTTCCAAGGATAATTGGGCAGGAGAGCGTTGGTGCATTTGTGTATCCACAGATGTCCTTTCCATGTCAAGCATAACGCATCATGAAGCCATCTAATCTAACCATAGATTTGCCATTATTTAATTATTCACGCCATCACGAAAGAAGCAAACGAAAGAATTTTTGGTGCCTGGCTGCGGTTTCATATGAGTCATATGTACATCAGGATGTGAAGAGTTGGCGTTCGTATTTTTTTGCATCACCTAGGGGCTATGACCGGAGCATCCCGACTACCTCTTACTTTGCGCAGTGGTTGCGGGATGACTTGAGATGCTTGCTCGTAAAGAATGGATTCGGCTGCAGCTGCGCAATCATGTTGCCATTTCTTTGTATTGTTTGTAATTGCCTTTTAAAATATTTTTGAGGGCTTTACCTATCGTGCATGAGCATTTGGCTGAAGCATGCTACAGCCTCCGTTAAGCAAAGTAGCTGGAAACGTGAAACGCTTACCAAAACTATGGACTCCAAACGTTCCAAAATTTTCCACACCTTCAAATTTGAATAGAAGTCTAAAATATTTTTTATGCTTTATCTTCATATTATCAAGCCAAACACACCCTACCAAAAATGAAGCATCATTATAAAACCATGGTGATATGACCATGTTTATTGATGTTTATTGGTTATATTATAACCATGTTATAACCCCATGTTTGATGTTTTTTTTTTAACCTCCCCAGTTGATGCCCGGCCATCCCCGGCACCGAGGACGGCACCTGGATCGGCGGCCGCTTCTCTTCGCGCCCGGGAAGGTGTCTGTGGTGATCCACCTGCGGCGCGCAGATCTGGAGCGAGATGACACCCGCGCCACGGCGGACAGCTATTACTACCGCTTAGCCAAGGAGATGGTGGAACAGCATGGGTTATTTGGGGGAGATATGGGGAGATGGATGTGGATAGGGATGGATAGATATGGATAGATATGGATAGATACTCTTAGGAATAGATGTGGACAGATATCTCAGATATATATATATATATATGGTATATATGGTCAACGATGGTCTAATGATTCTAATGGTTGCCTCCCATTGTTTGGGGCTTGATCTTGCTTTGAGGATCTCAATGAGATAGCACACCACCCCCAGTCACTCGGAACACGTTGACCTTTGGTTGTACAACCTATGGCCCTATGGCCAACCTAGAAATCAGAGACATGGATTACCAAAGGATATCCCACCTTTGGTTGTACAATCTATGGGCAATTCAGCACTCAAAGCACCGGATTGCCATAGCAAAGCGTAGTCCCAGTCAACCGAGCAAAGATCAAAGACCCGCAGGAAATCGCGGACATCATTCCATCTGATCAGCTCGATTTTCACGTGTGGAGTTCACCCAAGAACATACCTGCTTTTGACTACGACTACTGGACGTCCAAAGATTATGACGGTTACCGGGAGCGTGGTATGACAGTGCACTTGGATGAACACATTGATAACAATGACGACATGCTGGTTGCATGGACACACATGGCCAGAGCCAGCATTTTGATCATGTCGCAAAGCTCGTTTTCCATGGTGCCTGCGTACATGAACACCAACTGTGTGATATTTCCATCCAACATCGATGCACCTCTGGAGAACTGGGTGAATGGAAGGGATGAATCCCGAGCCAGCTCCTGAGCTGTGAACAGTTTGTTCCACATTGTTCCACATTGTTCCACTACATGCTTATATGTTTGTATGTTTTTTTCCCATTTACCTAATTAGCGTAAGCTGATTGACGGGGTGGTATGAACCGTGCCCACACTGGCAGGTTATCAGCAGGAATTTAAGGCCTGTGTAGCCCGCGGGAAGAAGAACGCCACTCTTCTGCCCAGCAGCGCAGGCGGGACGGAAATCAAAACATTCAACAGGATTCATGTCACCAGTTGGTGTTCACAATTATGCACTACAAGATGACAAACCATAGGTCCGATATGATTCGATGCTTTATGGCTAAAGGATGCGAAATGCATCAGAATGTCAAAATCTTTCAGCATCTTGCTTAAAGATATAGCCTCCGGTTATTTAACATAGCCATGGTATAGATGGCCCATAGATGCCCATAGAAATAGATGATTTTCCCAGCTAGAAACCTCCATTTTTCATGGATTTTTCATGGCTATGTTAGTCATAACCAGATGGTAGCCATACATAGCCAGTAGGTGTGCTAAACGAAGCAGAGACTGCCAGCAGGTCCATCTGAGGCGCCGGGGAAGTCCAACCTGGTAGATCTGCCGGAGAAGGAGAAGGAGAAGAGGTGCCAGCTGAAGGCTGGTGAAACCGCTGAGTCTAGGGGTTGCAAAAGGGGCTGATGATGCTGATGCAAAAGAAGATTAAATCTGTATATATATATATTTAAATATAGATAGATATATTTTTAAATATAGATAGATATATTTTTAAATATAGATAGATATATTTTTAAATATAGATAGATATATGTTTAAATATAGATAGATATATTTTTAAATATAGATAGATATATTTTTAAATATAGATAGATATATTTTTAAATATAGATAGATATATTTTTAAATATAGATAGATATTTTTTTAA
>Ga0126342_10014337_pt1:0-12500 | contig 13998 bp, 12 predicted proteins | sample Cyp1metagenome_FD_92528 | JGI IMG/M metagenome (GOLD analysis project Ga0126342, IMG submission 92528) | Coral microbial communities from Lord Howe Island, Old Settlement Bay, Australia - Cyphastrea 1 metagenome | ecosystem: Host-associated > Invertebrates > Cnidaria > Coral ...
CTATATATATATATATAGGATTTTTGCTCTTGGCAACTGGGTCATCGAGTTTGTTCACAGCATGACATGGCACTAAAATCACTCGCCTTTTCCCTGGTACAGGACCATCCACAGAGGGATCATGTGGGGCTGATCGGTGAAGTGATCTTCCCCAATCTCACCTTAGGCCCACGGATGGACGGCCGAAACCATTTTTGCCGTTGAAAAAAAAATGGGGGTGTAATTATTATGCCCGGAAAATATGGGATTATGGACTTTTTGAAGATGAAAACTCTTCATAAATCAAAACCTGGACTGTGTCAGCTACTGGTCGTTTTTTTCTTCGGACTGGACGTTATTTTAAGCAATCCTTCAACTGCGTGAAACTGCCGAGTGAAATCGAGTGAAGGGGCCGGGGGATGAAGCTGATGAAGCTGGATGTTCGTCCAACAAGTGACTGTTTGGTGGTTTCATGATGTTTCATGTGTCGAATTTTCATAGCTGCTCGAAATTGATGGAATATCTTCGCAAATTGATGAAGAAATTTCCAGAGGAGTTGAAACCACATGAATTTTCCTCATCCCTCACCTGTGTTGATCTCACTTGATCAATATTGATGAATCGTTCGCCAGAAGGGATTGACATTAGGAAGAAAAATGAATGTGTTGATTCAGTGTTGACTCAGTTTTGATTCACTTTCTTGTTTCCAAGCCACAGGTGCGAACAAGCTGGACTTTGGTTCGGTTTCTTGGCCAAGACTCGGGGTGTTTTTTTCATTTTTTGTCCGCCTGAGATCGTAGCGGACCTAAGGTGCTGAACGAGACGACCAAACAGATGACCATCACCATGGGGAACCCCAATGCCCTACCAGTGAACTATCAATGGTCTTTTGTGGAGGATGCGGACCTTTGGCTGAACGATTCCATTTGGTGCTTGGGGATCTTGGTGCTTGGGGATCTTGGTGCTTGGGTTGGGTCCTGTTTAAGAGCTGGTGGACTGGGGGTTCACCTCCCAAAAAACTGAGGTGCTGAAATCAACCAGGTGGACCTGTAGCTGTTAGAGGATCAGAGGTAAATTTCAGATAGTGGGCCATCGGAATCCAACAGGTGCCACTGAAAGGGACAGCCTGGATCCATTTGGCTTCAAGTCAGGTGTGGTTGACTCTGCTCCTGCAGTTTTTGAGGCTAGGGAAGATGCTGCTCTTCTATGGTCTTCCTTCGCAGGTTTCAACTTACGCAATCCGGACAAGTTCGAGTGGCTCAAATCCCACGACCTCCTTGGTAGGATAGTGAAATTGGGCCAATTACCCTCTGGTAATTTGTTACATAGCTATTGAAAATGACCATAGAAATAGTGGATTTTCCATGATTTTCCCATTAAAAATGGTGGATCTTTCCATAGCTACGTTAAATTACCAGAGGGTATATCCGCCAATTAGATCCAATTAGAGTAACTAAAATCACCAATGGCTCATTGGCTATGGCCTTGCACCACTCAGGATCTGAATGATGAAGAACTGGCCAGTTGCCTGGCAGACAATTGTGCAGGTATAAGCTAAATACACACACACAGACACACACACATATATACACTGTATATATAATATAATATATATATATAATATATATATATATATATGATATATATATATATGTGTGTTATATATAGCTATAGTTTTAAATATACAGTAAGAATTTTGCTATAAACATCTATAGTTATATAGTGATAAATATTGATATAGAGAGAGAGAGAGAACGATATAGGTATCTAAATAAATTTGCCCATTGCCGCCATTCATGTCATAGATACCTTCCCAAGATTTGCCCAAGAAAATATGTCCCAAACATGCCGTCCTGGTTCATCAGCTCCAGCACCAGGACGGGAACAGTCTACCGGAACCTCAGCCTTTGCCGGAACCCTGATGAGTCCGGGCAACTCTCACACTTCAGGCCGCTGGTACATCATGGAAAGCATTGGAAAGCAAGGACATTGGTGCCATAACCAAGTGCCATCCTCCATGTTGATATAATTCAAGCTGGGGCCGGTAGTTGCTGTCTTTGCTGGATTTTCTTGGAAACTTTGGACTCGTTGCCATTTTTTTCCCATGAGCCCCTGAAAACCTGGCAGGCTTCAATCGTCAGGGGTCCCCTTCTGCTCCTTCTTCTGTGCATCTTGGCATTGAACTGGCTGTGTTAGGGAAAACTTCGAAACAACATGAAACAAATCAAGGCATTTCTGGGCTTAGATGCACTATTGATCTATTCATCTATTCACTAGGGACCAGCACCTCGCGCAGCCACAAGTTGGCTGTGGAGGTTGGTGAATAGTCAATCCATTGGCCCATCAAATCCTGAGTAGAGCAACCCCAAAAATGATGGACACGTCAAACCCTATTTATATAAACAGTGCTGAATCATGAAATGGCTTCCTTAAAAAATGCATAAATAAGAATGGGTTAGTATGATGATAAAATTGCCTATGGGTTATTATTGTTATTATTATTATTCTATGAATCATAGTCCATATCCTTTTTTTAATCATACCCAAGAAATCCCAAGAAGAATATCATTAGAATATTGCAATCTGTAAATCATTCCCATAAGAATTTAGTGATATTCTTTTTCTGTGCTATCACAATGATTTCTCCAGCGACATGGCAGGGAGAACCCACTGAGGGCCCCTGAGGGGCATCGCACGTCCGTGAGCCAAGCACCGAAGAAGATGTCCATGAAACCAGCGCTGGTGGAGACTTGGACCAAGGCAGCTACCCTCTGGTAAACCTACAAAAAACGATGGAAAATCACCATTTCTAATAGGTAAATCAACTATTTCTATGGCAATTTTCAATAGCTTTTTGTATGTTTACCAGAGGGTATATGGTGTTTCTATGTTTTTACATGGATTTCGCCAGCTTGCACCAGTTCCTGACACCAGGTGATTCTGAAAAAAGTCTGTACGTTGTGATGCCTTGCTGCCCCAGGACATCAATCAGATCTTTGACATATTGCCCATCATGGGAACATTGGAGCCAGGTCATACCCAGGACCGACAGATCGGGACCAAAAAATCAATGGGATATCTTCAGGATCCTAAAATGGAGGTACTGTACCGTATAAGGCCATATTTTCTGGGGATATTCCCTTACAGAAAAAAACAATCCGGTGATGTCTACATCAGCTGCAAAGCCCGATCAGATTTTTAAGATCTGGCTTTGTCTGATTTTTTAAGATCGGGGCAGGGCCCGGCAAACAGCAAATTCCACTGGGTAATCATCATGACCCCCATGAAACTGGCTATTTTGGGGTTCCTTCATCCCGACTTCGCCACAGCTGTGGTGTGCAGTGGGCAGTGTGCAATCTCCGGTGCTTTGCATGCGCTGAAAAGTGGAAGTTAGGTTGATGCAATTGTATGCAGATCTCATTGATTCATATTGATTCTACTGTGTCATGAATGTCATATATACATCCATGTTATAGTATATATACATTATATATATATTATATATATATATATTATTATATTATATTAAATGATATGATATGATATTATATTATATTATATTGCATCAATATATATATTATCACATATATATATATATATATATGTATTTTATGTTATATCATATGGTATGATTCTGAAATGATTCTTCCGGTATGACATACTGCAAGTCTATGCGTCCGTCTGACAAGCTTGAGGACATCACCTTCACCTACTACGGCATGAGAAATCAAAAGTTTGATGTCACGGCTGTGTGTCAAACAGAGGGTGGTCCGGAGCAGCTTGGATCGAAGCATGTCATCAAACATGGAAATTGAAAATAATACTGGGACAACAATGGGATATACATTAAAAGGATGCCAGTGAATACTAATGTTCATACAATTGTCATCAAACACGGCTGGGAACGTCCCCGAACAATTAATCAATGGAGGTTTCGTTCGCGAAGCCATCATCGGTGACCGGATCCTTAGATGTCGCTGGGGATCACTGAACTGGTGCTAAAGATCTCCAAGTGCACAATCTATCTATAGATATCTATAGATAGATGGATGGATGGATGGATGGATGGATGGATAGATAGATAGATAGATATAGTTAGTTATATATAATATCATCAACAAGAATAGGTTAGAGGTTCCAGTGCTGAACAGACAACACCATTCCACTCATCAACCCGCGAAAAATATTTACGTTCGAAACAGACCCGGATTCAACATCATAATCTCCTAGATGTTTGGGTTCCATCATGTTGCCTCCCTACTAACTATAAAGAAATATTATCCATTATCATCCCACTATCATCAGAAGCATCCTCCCATCCCATCATTGAATTTATCATCAGAAGTATCCCATTTCTTTGCCTCAAGTTCCTCATGCCCCATGCATAAACACTAGCCACCAGCAAAAACACCAGTTCTTCAAAACATCAACAGCCATCATAGAATCATTCCATCCATCCATTCATTCCCAAACAAATTCTCCCATCCCACTTCTGGGATCTCCCTAAATCATCTAAAATCCCATAAAAACCATTCTCCCAGGTCCCTTTTTAGTCAAAAACATATCCTGAAAAATGGCCTTTTTGGGGATGCATCGGAGCCATCATGAGCCATCAGAGCCATCGGAGGTACGAGGTGGCGTTGAAGGGCCAGGCTTCCAAATTGGACTTCTATCTCGACAAGACGGAGCTGGACTTCGGCGAAGTGCCGTACACCGAGGCGCTTTTTTTCCGGACTTTGGATGGCGGAAGTTTCACGAATTTTGCCGGCATCAGCTCATAGCCAACATCACCCAGCCATAGTTGGGATGTAGAGATTCACCTTTATGGGTTTCCCGGGGCATAAAACCTCCATTTACATCCATTTACATAGTTCGGCCTGGCCATGTTTGATGACACAAAGGAGGCTAACATAGCTTTTGTCGATATTTGTTAATATGTGTTAGTACCTGTTAATCTTAAAATCTTAGGTCTTAGGATGTCAAATCTTTGGATTTGCGTTTCTTGTTTCTCAACAAATTGGGATCGCAAATCTTAGCTCCTCACTTCAAACTTTCGGCATCGGTGCTTCTATGCTTTTGCTGGATGGCCAACGGCCACAGAATGACACAGCACAAGACATTTATTGTTGACATACACATTTTTATCTTCGTTGCGAACTTGATTGGAAGTATGGAAGTATATCCGGATGAGTATAATCATTCCGAATGATCCGAATGTTCTTCTTGAATCACATTCTGCTAGAACGGATCTCTTTCGACCGATTGAATATGACAAAAACCAGCGCGTTGGTTGGAATGCAGGTCCAAGAACGAGAAGTGTTACTGGTGAATACGGGCAAGGCCCTCTGGGGCGGCTCTGGCTTTGGGACGTGCCAAGATGTTTGTGGATTTCGGCGCGCAGTTACACACAGAATCACGCACATATGGATTCACAATGATTCACATATCCCCTTGCCATGGTCCTTCGAGCTACAATCAGTGAATCCTTAAGTGGATCGATCAGCGATACTGTGACCATGAACATCCATGAACCATGGTCCCATGTGGCCCAGGTGGCGTTTCAATACAGCTGGAACCTCTGCGCCCTATCGCGACCCTCTGTGCTGGATTGTTGGCCCATTGCCGGGGAAATCAAAGCGGGAGACAAGGACCGATGCCATCCCATGCCCTCCATATTTTCGATGTCACCATTCGGGGGGCTCCGAAATTCATGTTTTTTTTTTGAGGGGGTGGCGTGCCGAAAAAAATACAGATGACCCAATGCGGGTAATTCTGTCACCGAGATGTCATGGTTCCAGAAGAATGACCATGTGCAGATTTTCCAACAGCTGATGCAGGAGAGAATTACCATCCGCTTTCGACCAGGCCTGGAGCTCCGACTGTTTCCGAATCCGCGGCATTCCCAAGTAGACTCAGACAGGGAGAAACACGGGAAACACATGGGAAAAACCATGAAAAAAACCACATGTTCGATATATTTTAATACAACATCATGCAACTTTAGGCCCTCCCAATCCTGTCACACCATTTTTTCCGTTTTTTTTTACCAGAAAACCTCTTCTTGCCTTCACCTTCCCAGGCATCCCCGACGAAGTCGCAGAGGTTGCGCTCTTGGAAGTGGCGCATTTTGAACGTCAGCGGATCCATGTGCGAGGCGGGGTCTCAGAGTCTCAGGTGGGATTACCCTGCGGTGTCATCAAACGTGTCTGGAAAATCCTCAAATGGAAGTGTATAGCTGGGAAAACAATCGAACAAAATACGGGTTTATTGGTATGTTTGACCACCGGAGGGTACCAATAATATCCAATAATATGATTGTGTTTGTGGTCTTCCAATGCCGTGATCTACACAACAGAGATAAATGTTTGGGTGCAAACAAACGATCAGATTTGAACAATCCTACAGTTTTTGCCTTGGGGCATTTGTATGTTCAGTAACCTCCTTGTTTGATGCTTTTCGACTATGTGTCTTTTCTTTGCTTTTAGTCTGTGACCCATTCCAGTTATGTGGCAAACCCAAGTACAAACCACCCCATTAATCGACCATTTGGGGATCACTTGACATCACCCCAGTCATACAGGTATGCCCAACTTCATAAACCTCTATTGGGAATGACTGATTTTGTAATCCTCCAATACTTATCCAACATTATCCCACTATTATCCTATATCAATCCATGTTCTCATGACTCTATATTTTGTTTTACACTATATATATAAATCAACATCCCATTCGTATTGGCTTTACCGGTTGACCATGTTTACCCATGTGTTTCTCAATTAGGGCTTCTGGATGGGATGATTCACCGTTTCGGAATCCATGATGGATTCCGGCAGGTCATGGCATCTTCCCTGGCATCATCTTGCTGCATGGTGGAGGTACCAAGGAAAAGGACTTCAAAGGTCTGGAAAGATGGGAGGAGTGACTCGATCATCTCGATCTCCGCCGATCCGCCGAAAAAAAGTGGGTTAGTCTCTGGTCATGTTTCCGCATAGCGAACTGGACAAAATCACCATTTTTAATAGGTAAATTGAACTATTTCTATGGCCATTTTCAATAGAGATGTTAAATCACCAGATGGTATCTGGGAGGTGTTCGGCATTTTTTCCCGGATTGGCTAATTCGTCGTTGTTTAAGCACAGATATTTGGAGATGTTACCCGTTACCCAAGGATGGGGATATATCTGGATATGAACCAGCATGGTTGGTGGGTTGGGATGATGATCCCTAAGATTCCCAACACACCATGACGCACCCCAACTTGTTGATGTTGATAATCTATTTGGATAATTTTGAGGCATCCCATTTTTGCATTGTGAACATGAAAAAACACAATCTTTTTAAACCAATCTAAACCACATAAATCCGGATTGTATCACTTACCCTCTGCTAAAATGTTCAGAGTTTGCGAACTGGAAGTGTTTTTTCCTCCCCATTTCTAGCAGGACACCGCACCGAATGGGTCATGGCTATTTTAGCTTTCAGAAATGACCCTTGGTGTGTAAGATGTTGAAGCCCATGAAGTATCGCTCCCAGGCAAGAACACCAGAGCAACAAGGAGTTGGCGCTTCAGCGTCTGCTGACCAATGGTCCACCCCCCTTAGCTGCCTGTGTGGCTCGGTTATCTGGCCATGGGAGTAGGCCTAGAGTTGATCAAGACATGGAAAGAGAGGTGCCCTGCATCATCTTTCATATCCAACCTTGAAACGTTTTTTTTTCCCAAAAAAAAAGTTCTCATGTTTCCAACATGTTTCATGACCTTTGCAAAGTGTTTGTTCGAACAACGTCTGCCATGTGAGTTTCTCTCAAAATTGAGGACTTACCGTGACTTACCTATATATTATCCTATAGTTTACAGCCAAAGACTGGCGAAATTTCATCAAATCAAAGAGGCATGCCGCGGGACGCCTAGGTCTCCAACAGCAGCAGCAGCGTCCCAGCGGCCTCGGTGGACGAAATGGGTGAGATCTCGGGCGAGGAGACGCAGTGGCAACCGGAACCCCAACTCATTGAGTTCGAGGCGCGAGGTCCGGAGGAGTTTACCGTGCTAGGTGGGGAAATTTCAGGATATTTCAGGATCCAAAATGGGGTGTTTTTTTTTGGGGAGGGGGGGGATTGAGATATCCTTCGACATGGGATGCTTGTCCAGATTGACGAAGATTTTGAGTTTGAATGGGTTTCAGACGTGCTGAAACCATGGCTGGATGGGATTACCATCTCAGCCTCGGCCCTCACCAAAAAAAGGATGGCAAGGGAATTGATGCCAAAATGGACTTAGTAAGGGGATTGATGACAAAAAAGGGTTGGGGGATTGAGCCAGTCAAGAGCAATGAAGTCGCGAATTCATCATTTGAGCATATTTGAGCCACGTTCTAAACCCTTGTGCTCATGTTAAGCAAGGAGCCCCTTGTAAGCAAAACTGTGGTGTGCGTAAGCCAGCGTAAGCTCCGCGTAAGACAAGACATGCGCGTAAGCAAAACCTGTGCGCACGTAAGCAAAACGAAAGCAATGGCGCAAGCATTTTTTTTTATTTGGTGCCAGGATGTAAGACATTTAATGGGGGGATTCTCCTCGAGCAAAGGCAGGGATGATGGTGGTGATAATTGATAATCACTCAGATGATGAAGGGCTCAGTTAGGTTTGAAAGTTTTCCTGATTTTTTTTGGGAACACATTTTTTTAAACATGTACCACCCCTAAATCCTAAAACATACTGCTTAGTCATATCCCTATGAAAAGTACATTGCATTTCTGTTTGGTTTTGGACCATATTTCACACCCAATGAGCTGGTTCCTTGGTAGTAGATCCTGCCGGTGCACAGGTAGATCGACACTTCATCTGCGAAACATTGCTGAGCCAAGAGAAGGACCTTTCAGTGAACTGCTGGAGTTTTCTTCACTATCCATGGGTTAGGAGGAAGCGGTTGGAACATGAAGGGAAAATCATCAGGAAGACTGGAAGACCACTATTTGTCTCATTTTTTGATGTTCAAAAACCAATGGTTTCTTGCAGCTTTTCTTGGCCACATCCTATAGCCGGTTGATGCTGGTGGATTTTTGCAAGGCATTTTTCTTGGCAGATGCATGTTCGATGTTTGACATGATGCTTGGATGCTGAAGCAGCGCATGCTTCAGCTGATTTCAGCTGCTCGGCGGAGGATCTTTGGAAGAGGCATTTGGACAAACACGCGGGCAAGGACTTCGCTGTGGAGCCAGTGGGGACCTTTTTTTTTTAAGGTGCCATGGTTAAAACATGGGGATGTCATCAATCCATAAATATCCATAAATGGTAGATGGGGGTTCACAGACCCATGAAAAGGAAGCCTAATGATGGTAGGCGGACTATATTTCAGCATGCCGTGTGATGACGATGGCAAATATGGCACATATGGGATGGACACAGTATACCTTGGCAGTTTTCCCCCAGTTTTCCCAGTCATGGCGTGATGCCCACGTGTTTTTTGGGGATCTTTTGGGATTGCCAGGAGCCAATGATGAAGATCGGCCGAGGCACCGTTGGTGGGGTACGTTGGTCCAACATGGGTCATGTGGGGCTCAGAATCCCAAAGATTCGCTGCACCCAGGCTCCGCGAGGAACAAGGCAGATTGGAGACCTATGCTGGAATTGCCCCCAGTCACAGCAGCATACTACTGCTGCAACTTTGGACACATCGTGCTGGGGCACTCTGGAAAGAGAGTGCCTTGGGATTTTTGTTTTTTTTTTTGAGCGCCATTCTTCAACGATTTTTGCGACCAAGAAGTTTCAGTTTCCATATCCAGCATGGCACTCCAAGTCAGTTTCTTTCAAACACAGTAACAAAGAAACTAACATGCAGTTGATATATACATATATATATATAGCCCCATCCAGCTCATTCCAGCCCTAGGTGATCTCGGTGTACAACTGCTTCCATGAGAATGTGAACTTCAACATTGGCCGAAAAGTGCTGATGCAGCATGGCTTTCAGATTTCGCCTGAGAAGGTGAGCAAAGTTCTCCCTGGGAAGAAGGTGAAGTTGGAGCTCACTTGTTTCAGAGACAGGACCGGAGATTTCGGAGAGATCGGGGCCCTGGATTTTCGGTGAGTCGGTGTTTGGCCAGATGATCTGCAACAAAAGCCAGCAGAGATTTTCATCATTGACGCTTCATGACGCTTCTCTAGAGTTGAAAAACATGCCGGATTGTCAGTTCAAGGATCTTGAAGGTTTATAGCTGGTTGGTTGTTTGGAACATGTTTTTTTTTTCAATTTTCCATATTATATGGGATGTCATCCTTCCCATCGACGAAGTCCATCATTTTTCAAGATGGTTAAAACATGCTAAAACCACCAAGCAGATAGGCTACAAATGTAGGTGCATGGCCTTGATCTTGACAGATCTTGACAGGACAGGAGAGGAAGGAAAGCAAGAGACCACTTGGATCATCCCCGTCCGTGGTGGCCCTTCCTATGAGGTCGCCTTGGGGATAGGTCATCATAGGTCAGGTAATGTCATGGTATGTCGGATAGGTCAGGTATCATATCATCATGAGTCATGATGATAAAAATGATGAGAAAAATGATGAGAAAAATGATGAGAAACATGATGAGAAAAATGATGAAAAAGGCCACGCAATTCCAAGCGAACATGAGTTGAATCGGAGGAATCGTGGGGTCCAGAAAACTTGATGCAAGGCTATGTAGATCAATGATGATCAATGTGTGACACGTATCTTGATGCTCGATAGTTGGCTGAAATTGGCCATGATCCTTTTCGAAACTTTCTTCAATACCCATGTAGGTCAGGGCAAAGAAAGTACTCCCCCAAAGTGGCTGAGTAGATGCTGTCAACACTCATTTGCAGCAAATTAACCACATTCTACTAGGATCTACTAGGTATCCTGCATATATCATGATATATCATGATATATCTACCACATAAATCCTATAGTTCACCTAGTGGTCTCCAGCACCTGCCACGGCAGGTGAAGTTAGTCAGTGAGTTCGTCCGGCCGGACCTGGAGCTCTCGTACTCCACCATTGACTTTGGACATGTGCCGGTGGGGCAGGTGAAGCGAATCACCATGAAGTTCCACGGCTGGTTGGACCAACGGTTGGACCAACGGTTGGACCAACGGTTGGACCAACGGTTGGACCAACGGTTGGACCATGGGATGCGTAGGATGCTTGGGGAGTGAGCATCTCTTCCCTTTTTGGCAGGTTTTCTTTCAAAACTTGATCCATGTGGCTATGGGGGGCCAAAAACAAGGCGGAGCCACATCAACTTCCATTGTGAAGTTGCTGCTGGTCATCTCTCTCCCAAGGCTTCGAAACGTGAAGCCGGTGGTGGTGAGTCCGAAGCTCAACGGATCACCCTGGAGAGATGCTGAATTGATTATGAGATGGGCTGGAAAACGCCATTGCCTTTTTGAAAACCTAAGTTTCGAGCAGTTTTTCGGGGGCTTTCTGCACAAGTCCTCAACATTCCTCAACTATGTTTCACACCTCTGCCGTCTTTTTTTCCACAACCGATTCAACCGATCTGTCGTTTTTCCCAACAATAATGACTCTTGAGGCTGGGACTATAAGCTCCCCACTGACAAGTTCGGCAAAGCCCTGGAGTGCGCCTATTTGCTGGAGCCCAGAGCTGGAAGGTGCGCCACTCCCAGCAGATGGTTGGAGATTTTGCGTTCGTGTACTTTTTTACTTTGGGTGGGGTGCTTTGGGGAAAGAACCTCCTTGCACTTGCAAGAATCACGTGATGCTACGTCATGAGAACTTCTGTATTGCATTTCCACATCCTCTGCATGCTATGTTATATACCTTTATATACGTTTATAATCTTTATATACCTTTGATGTTGACACGTCATACGCTTGGGGTGGGGTTGGCTGGGTGGGGTGGGTTATGGCTATAACATTCTTGCACTTACAAACCTACTTGCTATTACGTCATATACTTTTCTTTTTGCTACGTCAGCAAAACTTCCTTAGCACTTCCACATTTTCTGCGCGCTATGTTATATACTTCTTTTGTTTCTATGTTTTGAGAAGTTCTCTAAGCACTTCCATATCTTCTGCTCGTTACGTTATATAAATTACTTAATGCCACATCACAAGAACGTCTTTAGACTTTATGCTACGTCATTATAATTTCACTTGTACTTTGAATACAATTTCAATCTACACTGTGTATACTGTATATATATATATTATATGTATATATCATAAAGTGATTCAACTATGGCCAAAACAGTTTGACCTGCCAGAAAGACGTGCAAAATTGCCGAAGTGTTGGAGGGGTTGTCGAAAAACACTTCCTAAGCAAACCCTTGCAGAGGTTTTGCATGTTTTTCTAACATCGATTTCAAATCGATCAAAACCACCGTTTTTGGGTAACACATGGCCCCTTAGAGGTGCCGGCACCGTGTATTTTTTGATAGGTGTAAGGGTAGAGGAAGGGCCAGGGGAAGCAGTTGGCAGCGCCATTCTCGTACCAGGATAGCTCCTGGTGAGATCCAGTTCGTGACGGTAAGTTTCACTCC
>Ga0126342_10014338_pt1 | contig 13997 bp, 17 predicted proteins | sample Cyp1metagenome_FD_92528 | JGI IMG/M metagenome (GOLD analysis project Ga0126342, IMG submission 92528) | Coral microbial communities from Lord Howe Island, Old Settlement Bay, Australia - Cyphastrea 1 metagenome | ecosystem: Host-associated > Invertebrates > Cnidaria > Coral ...
TATATAATATGTATAACATAATATATATATATATATATATTATGTATGATTACGTGTATATATATATACATATATATATATACATATATATATATATATATGTTTACGTAATTATATATACATATCTGTTTATTGAACCATCCATTTTGGGGGTTGATAGGTAAATGTCCAGTTCATCCAAGCCATGCTTTCCAGGTCTCGTATCATTGCAGCTTCGGCACCTCCATGGCTTGCTTGGGATCTTCGTAGCGGCGCAAGAAGGACTCCCACAACGCCTCCGGCGGAAATCTAATGGGACCTTGGGCGCACATTGAGACCTTGATTTATTGGGGATACCTTGAAATTTATAATAGATATTACAGTAAGTGCACCAAAAAATTGTTGGCTGCTTGCTGTAGCAGCAAAAAAAATATCTTCGGCTAGTGAGGGCGGCCAAGGGTCATTCGTGCCTCTGTTCCCGGGTCGCGTGTCCAGCGCTACGCCCAAAATCCACCCACACAAATCATGTTGGAGAATGATCTACTAATGGATATGGATTTGGAGTTAGTGACATACACACATCCAGGCGCTTGCCAACTGCCTGAAAGAGAAAACCAATGCAATCCTGTATATATATATTATATATATATAATATATTATAATATATAATCTACACCCAGATGATTCTGTGGTCCCACCAGCTGGCCATGCCATCCCACCTCAATGTGCTCCTCCTGATTCAGCATACTCTGCTTCTGGAAGCCCAAGCGCGAGGTCAAGCGTTCGCAAATGGTCTTCACTGCTTGCCGACGCCTGAAGGCAACTGCTTGGATCTCCCCTCCCATGGCTGTGAATCTTGTCTCACTTGATATCAAGTGGCACTTAATCATGCGGCAACCATGGTAAACCCACCAATCCACCCATTTCAGGACTGGGGATTGCTCATTATTGGGCTTACCACATTTCTTATCTTTGAAGGTCAAGCTTCAATGGATACCTTTCTAACTCTGGCCCCTGTCCTGCTGGCATCATCGAAATTCTGCGTCCTGCAAACCCACTGAAGAGACAGGGAGCTTGGGACCTGGTGGGGGTTGGGGAAGGTTCTTTCGGGTGCCAAGCCCATTTAAGTATCTTGACTTGAAGTTCTCACGTCTTCGCCTTCCAAACCCACTTTTACCACATGTTGCAGATGTTTTCAGATTCTGTCAGGGGATCGGGTCCCAACGTCATGGTCGCCTCCATGAAGCTTCGGATGATCCAAGGCTGGAAAATCCGTAGCTATAGCCGCCCACAGGCAGCAAGGGCACCATCGTTCGCGCGACGGGTCGGTGGAAGCCAGCAGTGCTGATGTCCAGTTGATTCTCCAATCCTTGAAGGTTGGATTCAAAAAATACCTAGTCGACCTAGATGTTCAGTTGAGATTGCATGTTCAACATGCATTCTCCACTTTGATTCAATTCCAAGAACACGGTTTCTAAACACTTGGCGAGGGGCCGGCGGATAGGGCGGGCAACAAAAACGTTGGCAAGGAGGGCAAAAAAAGTCACAGGTCACGGTTGATTGCAAGCATATAGACCAACCCATTCTCTTAGTTGCTTGCGCTTGACTGTGGCATTGATGATAGTCGGATCATCCAAATCAAAACCGTAAGCAATTTCACACAAGCAGCAGCCACATGCACCATTCGAATCAATTCGAGTTGGCTGTATGCTTTCAGAAACTACTCATATGAGGGTTTCCTAAAACGGGGGTACCCCCAAACTATCCATTTTCATAGGATTGTCTATTATAAACCATCCATTTTGGGGATCCCTCATTTGTGGAACCCCCCAGTAATACTCTCCCTCTTTTCTTTAAGTATCTCCTGCGGATAATACACCTAGATTGACAGCGAAGGACTTGAAAAAATCTCAGCTGCAAGACTCGGCCAAGAATTGAATCGACAAATGGTTTACTATCGGACAGTTGTGGGTTGTCTAATTCCTGGTTCCCTTTCATAATATGTGTTGATAATTATAAGAAAAATCCTCCCCAATCATCAACAACATAAGCTGATTTGTCTAAAATACACGCACTTTAGATGTACCCTGGCTACAGCAAACCCCGGCAGCCTTTCCAAGCACATGGGCTTCGGTTGCTGCTGTCTTCACCTTCCGAAGTCAGCACCATTTCGGGATTCAACGTGCAGCCAGGGCTCAAAAACCATCAAGAATGGGGTTCCAATTTACCCAAAACATACTGGGGCCCAGTAGGTCATCCTTAAGTCATCGTTCAACCATCCATTTTTGGACAGATGATGACAGATGTATCAAATTGTTGAGCCATCCTGAACTCCAAGTGCCGGCTATGTGATCAAGACAGGCTATCAGCAACCCAAAATCCGAAAACATGGTACCAGTCTGTCACGAATCTACGTGGACAAGCTGCGATTCTCAAATAGAAAATGGGTCTCAAAGTTTCCCCAAAATCAGTCCCAAAAGTTTGGTCATACAGAAAGTTTCCCCATGAAAACGGCCAGACAAATCCCCAGTGATTACAATTTCCCCTAGTTTTCCCATGCTTTCCCCGTTGTCGCAGCCTGAGATCCCCCACAGCACTCAGCGCCCCTCGGAGGTCTAAGGTGCAAATCGCGCGCGCCAACGCCAGGCGCTGCTTGGGGGTTCCAATCCTCGGGCCACGATGGTCATGGCCAACCATGCCATGGGAAGCCCACAGCATAAAGAAATAGTGATACCAACCCCCAAAAAGCAAAGTAGAACCTTGAAAAGGAAAACATAGAGATTTAACATTGTTTACTAGTTTACTTTGTTTTTTTCATGTTTTTCCATGATTGCATTTCCATTGGGCCGGTAACATGCAACACATCTCAATGTTTGAAACACTGAGGATCGTGGAGGCGATCACACAGCCCAAAAACCCACTAGGGCGCTTTTCAAACGTGTTCAATCTAGTAAACAGGGGCATGAAACTGAGCTCTGGACGCTGGAACGGGTGGAACTTTTTGCTTTTCTGCCTGTCCCAGTTCCAAGTTGGAACAGTGGACTTGGCAATCGTGCCCTTCAGAACACCCACAGGATCATAATTCAATGCCCATGTCTTGTCTGCTACCGCTGCATTCAGAAAAATTGAAGGCACTGATGAGCCCTTCATCCCTCAAATCTACGGCCCAGAACAGAATAGATTGGCCTGATTCTGGACTCCTGCAGTTGTTCAATGACATACAAAATCTCAGAGAAAAGTCTAGCGAACCAGCACTCTGAGAATCTGTTTGCACTTGAAAGCATAAACTTCGGAAATCGAGCTGAGGCGAAAACAGACATCTCAAAGCCTCCGCTTGTCTTCATGCTTTAAGCCAATGGCATAATGCTATCTTCCCACGTTTCCATCTTTCTGAGCCTGTGCAGCTCCAACGGCAGGTCGCACTGGTCGAGCAGCCTGGGCCTGGAAGAGTTCTGTAGAGATCATTGCGAAGTGGTTGGCAGAGAATCCCATTCTTACCATAGATAATTATGTAGGTAATCACATATCTACATACATCTATATACATAATATGATCTATATGTGTATGTGTATATTACATGATCGGTACATCTTAATGATGTACGGATATACATACTAATACACACTCCAATTCTGCAGTACCTGCGCTGACGAAGAGGCAGCACCTGCAGCCCCGGGAAACCAGCCATCGGGAGATATCTGTGAATTCCATGCGATATGCTACATTGATATACGTTAATAGTATGAATAGTTGTGGTGAAATATACATGGTGGGGATTTGACCAAGCAAATATGGGGGTCTGATGTCATGGGATGTACTGGGATATGAGATCATGGGATATATCTGACAATATGATATGTGGATTGGTCCAGAAGCCGGAAAATAAAAGCCTACCCCGAATATGTAGCAATTGTAATATGCGCAATGTTAATGGTGAACATCGTCATGAACTACCAGGATTTGGGCCATTGGGGGTACCGTATTTTCAGAGAATCCATGTGGTAAACCCAACAGGTTTTTTCTGGGGAACGATTCAGAAATATACAATATATATACCATCTGGTTATTTAACATAGCCATGGGAAATGGCCCATAGAAATAGATGGTTTACCTATTAAAAATGGTGATTTTCCATGGCTATGTTAAATAACCAGAGGGTAAATTGGCTAAAAATGACTGCATAGTCAACTGGTTTACCAACAGATCATGGGGGTACGTCCAGCCAGCAATCCCCGGCTGCACCTGCAGCTTGACTGGCAGCTGCCTCAGCATCACTGCTGGACGCATGTTGGGGTGTGGCATGATATGGCATGGTGCCGTATGATATGCTGTGATATGGTATCATATTGTGGTATGGTATGGTATGGTATGGCATGGCATGGCATGGTATATTTTCATAGATATATCATATATCTAGAATTATCTAGAGTCTAGAGATTAAATGTTCCTTAGGTTCCCTGATAGGATTCCCTCCATCACCAGTCCCACCGGTCCTGTCGAGCCGCTTGCTCGCTGGCTTGCTGTGGTCCTCACAGGGCAAGCGTGAGCTTTCGGTAGCACGTCTTGATGAGATCGACTCTTATAGCTCTTGGCTTAAAAACACAGCAGAGGAGGAGATAAATCCTACTGGAGAAAAGAGATGATCACAAGAACCAATACTCCTTTGGAGAGATGTCTAAAGCAATATCAGTATCATGTTCATGCCATCACTCAGAAATACTTCGACTTAGTAGGTGCAGGACGGGGGTGGACGGCGTTCCAGAACTTGTCTGTGGAAGCAATTGGATTTGCCCAAAATTACCCCGAAGTCCAATTGTTCATCGAACAATGTGCCACCAAAATCCCACGCATTGGTTAAAAAGATTCACCCTGTTCTTCGACAAAGCCAACTATCATTTAACTATCATTTTGTATCCCCCTGATATTCCCATTGTGTTTCGTGTCCCCATACTATCTATCCATCAGTGGCCATCATAGCGGAGTCCTCCGACACCTGGCACCTCAGCCGAGCCCAGGTTTTTTTTTTTTCGGTTGACAAGTTTCTGTTGGAGTACTGAAATCATCACTCATTCCATCAGCCTCCAAAAAAAAATGTCAGGTCAAAACTTTGAAAGTGAAGACATGTACCTTTTAATCATCAGTGGCCCAATTTTTACAGTGAAAAAAATGATGATTTCTTATGATCCCCAAGGCTGAAAAGAATCCATCCCCAGCGGCTGTGACTTGACCCAAAAAAAGACGCCTCCATCGCCGAGGAAGAAGATTCTGAAGACCTAAGCCATGAAGCCTGTGGCAATATGAATCAACATGGTCACCCCAAAACTTGGGGGTAGATTACTATAGATATCTATAGAATATGACCAAAATCAATAAAGTCCCTCCAGTCTCAAAGGTTGACCTAGGCTCAAACTCTGAGTACTCCTCTTCTTCACGAGCTACTGCCTGGTCAAGTCAGCAACACAACGCCAGTCTGCGCAGAAACTGCAAACAAGATGTCGCTACCAAAACCATCCAAAAACAGCAATTGGATAAGTGTGGACAAAGTTTGAAAGGTTGCTGAAAGCCAAAAAAAACAGACAAGGTACAGTTCATGATATAACCATGTAAATACCATGTAAATACCATGATATCTCCATCACTCTCCACATATTTCTGGTTGATCCACCAGCATCGCCTTCACCGCAGCTGCTGTTTTTGCTGCTGCCTTTGCCGTCGGAGCTGCTGGTCCCGTCTTCGGCACTGGGCCACCTGGGCCTGGGGATGGGCAGTTGCCAGAGGGATCTGACAAAGCAAACAGGCGAAGCGCGAAGCGTCAGCAAATCATAGATGTTGAACAGATAAACCAGGAGATAAACCAGGAGATAAACCAGGAGATAAACCAGGAGATAAACCAGGAGATAAACCAGGATAAAGCATGATCAATCACAGAGAAACCAGAACTGATAGTCTCCAGGTGTGTCTAGTTGAGAAACTGCTCCTGAATTGTTCTGGATCTAGGTGGGAACAGCTGTCAGGTTGGCGAAAAGATTAGGCCATCACCTGCAGCTGGCAAGGCACCAGTAGCAGCCTCACAAATGCAACAGGCACATTATGATATGCTGTGTCAGTGTAGCTGTCTGGCTGACCGCTTTACAGCTCCTTTTTGTAGCATGTCCAGAAATCAAAGGTGCTTGCGATCATGCTTGCTCGGAAGTAAAATCTTCAATTTGAAACTGAATATGGTAATATAGGGATTGCTGAATGATGATCATCATATATGGTAATATATATATATGGTATATATAAAGCCTCCCAATCATGAATATAAGGTGCGGACAAACACACTGTTCAAATCTGCTCAATGGATTGGCACCACTCATCCCAGCTGTACCTTGGCTGGAAGCTCTGAGCTATAGGAACCTCAGCGAGCTAGGCTCAAGGCGCAAGGCGAGTTCCAACCGGGACAAAGAAAAGTCAGACAAAATTGAGATATATTGAGATTGTCTGAAAATACAGTACTAGTACCCTTAAAAAAACAACGGTCAATAGGGTCTAATCATCATTTGTCCCCATAAAAATGGCAGTTCTTATCAGTTTTATGGCTACACCAGTACACCCCATTTTCAGCGACAAAAAACTTGCTCACTCTGAGCTGAGCCAGAAGACTGTACGAGTCCAACGAGCAAGATCGACCTCAACTGATGAGCTGCACAGCTTTCAAGTGGGGCATGACGTCAGGCACAAAGCCACAGGGAGGAGACTAGTTGATCGCCAAGGATCATGTTTAGTCCAGGGAAGCCTGTTTCCACAGTGTCAATTCCTTGTAAGTGGAACTGCTGCCAAGGTGAATGGTATAATATGGGGATTCCTCTCGTTTGAAGGAAGCTGAGAGATCAAGAAAGTGATTCATAGAATTTAGTCTCGTGCATGATGTAATAATGCATATGTGATACAAATCACATCACATAAGCTGGCGATCTGACGTGACATAGGTCATTACATTGTTACATGGTTGCAGAACAAGAATTGACACAGTGATCTGCAGCGTTGTGCTGAAGGTTGTGTTTAATCATCCAATCTTTCGGTACCAAGTGTTGACCCATCCCCATATGGTGACCGTACATGGGTGAACATGGTCACCGTCTTTAGATTCCTTGCAATAACTCATGGGTATGTGATGCTGTTGGAATTGACTTTTAACCAGTGGATGTCCATCAGTTCATAAAAATGGTTGCACCTCCTGGCTGAGTTTGCTGCTGTAGCTGTACGACTCAGGGGAATTGGGCCTTGGTGTACCCAGTCTACAAGGTCCCATAACTGCCGTGACTGTGAAAAACAGCCCAAAAAAAAAACGATTGGGAGGAGGCCAAACTGTCACCGTTCATGGTTGCTTTGGGGTCAAGTTCAAGAAGCGGTGAATTTCATAGGAATTCATCTGCCTATTTGATCAAACCTCATCGTATTAGTCTTCAAGCCAGCAGTTTGGGCTCCAGGCTCCAGGCCACTGCTGGAACCTTGGGCCCCTGCCGTTCGGCCATCCTGGGTGCCACTGTCTCCCACCTCAAATCATCCAATCTTTAGCGCATCCGCTTGTGACAGTTTCAGTTCCAGCTGTGTCAAAACCTCAGCCTCTGAGCTTGGGACGGGCTTTGCACATTTCGTGGCTCTCTGGGATATCCAGCCGCTGGTGGCCGCTCGGCCGGCCGCTCAGCGGGCCGCTCAGCGGGCCGCTCAGCAGGCCGCTCAGCAGGTCGCCCTTGGTGGCTCGCCGCGTAGGCCGGGGCCGCTGGCTGCACAGCCCCAGAGGGTTTCAACGTCAACGTGCCGCGCTCGCCGCGGTCGCTGCGCTCGGGCGGGGCATCGTTGCCTCGCCGCGAGGAGCGCCGGTGCCGCCGATGGCGCCGCCGGTGCCGGTGCTCCGGGCGCGGCAAAGAGCTGGCGCCGGCGCGCTGGCCCCAGGAGCTGGGCGGCGTGTCCCGGTTGTCACGAGGACCCCAAGTGCTCCTGGATGGATAGGTCTGGGCGGTCTGGGCATCTCTGTGCTCACGTGGTGCAACTTCATTTGGCAAGGTTGGAGCTGGATAGCGGGTGCTGTACCTCACATCAGCTGGAGCTTGATGGTGAGGATGTGGAGGATGTGCTGGTGGTCCTGGTGGATGTGCTGGCGGATGCGATTGAGGATGGGCTTGAGGATGGCTATGAGGATGCAGATGTGCTGCATGTTGTGCTGCATGCGCTGCATGTGCTGGATGTGGATGTGAGGGATGCGGATGCTGTGGATGCTGTGGATGCTGTGGATGCTGTGGATGCTGTTGGTAGTGATGTGGTCGTGGCGTTGGGTAGTGATGGGCTTCCCTGACCTCGTAAGGTGGAAGCCTTTGACCCATTTGACCCATTTGACCCGTTTGACCATAGAGATCACCAGGTGGTCGGCTATACTCACCTCCCCGACGCAGGGCTCCAGGAGGATACGGCTCCTCCCGACGAATCGGCACCGGGACCGCAAAGTTGCCTCAGTCGGTGTGAGCCGGAAAAAAACGGGCCCCGATAGTATGCCCCCGTCATGATACAGAAATATACAGAAGAATGCTTCAATATTCTGCAATATGTTGTCATGATTTGTCATGGTCATCTTTGCATCAGTTCACGTCGTCAAGAATGGCATGTTCCATCTCTTCGGATCACTGCAATCGGGGTTGTGAAAGAAAATAGGCTGCCCGGACAATCCAGTGGCTAATCATCATTTTCCTATTAAGATTGTTGCGGTATATCATGGTATATCCCATTTCAGACACATTCATATATCGTATCCCACTAAGCCACCATTCAATGGTTTATCCAAGTTATCCCAGCCGGCCCTGTCCGGTGAAACGCCCATGAAACCACCAGGTTTTCAGTGGATGTTTTCGGCCTGGTGGTGGTGCGATGTCATCCTAGCGTCAGCGTGATGTATCCATTGGGTTAGTTGGTGACTGTATGTGGGGGATAAGTAAATTCATTTATCTATATATCTAATCTAATCTAATCCTATCTTGTCTCATCCCATCTTATCTTGTCTTATCTTGTCTTATCTTGTCTTATCTTGTCTTATCTTATCCATCCATTCATCCATCTAGTCCTATCCAATCCTATCTAATACTATCTAAACCTGTTTTAACCTATCTAATCTAATCTCTAATCTTTAATCTAAGCTAATCTCATCTTAATCTAATCTAATCCTATCGTATCTTATCCCATCTCATCTTGTCTTGTTTTATCTTGTCTTATCTCATGGATCCATTCATCCATCTAATCCTATCTAATCCTATCCAATCCTGTTACTATCTAAACCTTTCCTAGCCTATCTAATCTAATCTCTAATCTCCAATCTCCAATCTCCAATCTCTAATCTAATCTTAATCTAATCTAATCCATCCATCTCACCTTTTCCTATCCTACCCTATCTTATCTTATCCTATCCTGTCTTATCTTATCTATGTATGGTTCCATCGTTCCATCCATAGTATATAGGCCCACAGATCATGTTCGAACCCTTTTCCCAATCATCACCAGGACCCACAGTTGCCTGTGGGGCAGGCGGAGGAGCCTGTGCCTCACAAGCAACTCAGCCAAAGCTAATGCCAGGGCAACAGGTGATAGGCCTAATGAATTTGATGCATTCAAATGAAAGTGCCAAAATCATCAGTGTGATCCCTTGGAAGATGTGTTCAGCGATGATTTTGTGTTGCAATTTCTCTTGTCCTCCGACTTGTCCTTCTCCTCCTGTTTCTTCTCCTTCTCCTTCTTCATCATCATCTTCTTCTTCTTCCTTCTTCTTCATGCTTTGTTGTCAACTTCATTTCTCCTTGCTCCCTGTCTTACTCCTCCTCTTTCATATGTGTCTTCTTCCCATGTTTTCTTGTGTATTCCTTTCCTGTCCTTTCTTTTCGACCTGTTCCGATTTCTTCTCTTGTATACTATTATTCTGTCTGTATCTTTCTCCTTCCTTGTTTCTCTTTCTTTCCTTCCTTTCGCAGACTCACCCTTTAGATGATCTGACCCCAGCACCTGCACAGGCCCGGGCGGAGGACCAGGCGCCTCGGGTCTTCGTTCCAGGCTGATGATTGAACCGCAACAGCTTATGAGTTGGGTTATGGGTCAAACTGATCAACACTCCAAAATCGATTCTTTTAGCACTAACAAAATGATCAATTCTTTTGTTATCCCATTTCCCGGCTGGCTTCTGTAATAATGTGTACCTCTACAAATGTCGCCCACTGCTTGGTCACATCCAAGGCGCATTGTGAAAAAGAACAATTCTTAAACATGGCCGATATAGCTTTGGGTGAAAGCCCCTCGCCCCCCTTGCCCAAATCTGCGTCGATATTTTGCTAGCTACATCCACATCTTCTGTTGAATAACCATTTCTGCACTGTTAAATCCCTTGTTTAAACCACCGGTGCACATGCATGCTTCCCTTCATAGTCAAACAGCTTCTGGCCTGTGGCCAGAATTGCGGTCGAGGAGGCCCACCCTGCACTCCCTGACAGGTGCTGCACATGGGTCAAAACTTGTTCAAATGTTGGTCAAAATCTGGTCAAAAAATTGGTCGACAGGTAGTGTGGAAGCATCCAATTTGGGGGTCAACCATTTTGAATCATATCCATGTGAGTGTGTCGCCAACCAAAGCTGGGCAGATGACCAACGAATGAAACATGGCAACAAGCCCGCTGGATCGGAAATCGGTACAGGCAAGACTACTTGACATCAGCAAATCTGCCGATTGATGGTCTCTTTTGCTTTACGGGGAAGCAACTTCTTGGAAGCAAACAAAGACTTCACAAAAGTTCCAGCAGGACCTAAAGATCTTAAAGGGTTGATGTCCAATGTTAAACTGAAACCACAGTATTCAATGGTTAAAAAAAAAAAAAACATGGTGTCCTTTAGTTTTTTCATTCTTACTCAGCTAATCTCCAGGGCGTTCTTCTCATTTCTCAAGTACCATCCCCTTTTTTTTCGCTCAATCCCCACTTTTAATGGATTTGCTCGTAGTTACCCTCTGGTAAATTAACATAGACCCTGGCAGATAGGGGTTGGAAGATTAGTTTCCATTAAAACTAGGCTATTTTCAGGGTGTTAATTTACCAGAGGGTAATGCATGTTAATCCCATACCATCCCGAGGTGTTCATCCTTAAAAAAACCATCGTTTCATGGCATCCGTTGTTAATCCCCCGGTTTTTGACCCTGCCTGTGCCGGAGGTGAAGCCTTCACTTGCGACTTGGCTAAGGCACCGGGAGAAAGCTGTGCCTAGGCGCATTCAGGGTATGGGATGATGATTGTCATTTATCTTTATCAAAATATGATGTATATGTATATGCATAATTGTAAGTATGAGGATGATTGTTGCTGGTTTTTGTGAAAATTCATGTTTATCATCATGATTGTTGATGCTCTCTTTTTCTACCATGATGATGATAATTTACATTCGGAATCAATAACTATGATCGTTACTGATGATGATAACATGAATGATCATGTCATTACTGATGATAATCATGATGATCACCGTAGTGTGTCCAGACATCAGCTTCCCAGGGATTCATCTCGGTGCCTGTTGGCTTCTCCTCGATTGATCCGCATTCACTTCGGCTTGCTGGCGTACTGCCTGGATTTTTGCGTCCATGTGAGGTGGCATCATTTTTGAGAGAACTGCAAACAACAAACGGGAGTAGAGCATGGTCTCCCTGGAGCTATACAGTATATGACAGTATATGCATATGAGTGGCGGACAAAAAATTACTTACTACTCGCAATGGACATGGCCAAAGTGGTGGTCCCCTATCGGTTGTGAAGGTTTTCACACAAATTTGAACATCCCAAGTCCACTCCCGACTACTTTAGTGTTCAGCTAATTTTGTCGGTTACTCCTATGTATATGCATGTGTATATGTATTATATATATAGATATATATATATATATATATGTAAATGCACTTGTTGGTGGATTTCCACATAAGTATTCGCTACGTTTCCATGGAGAATGCAGCAGTCCAGCCACTCCACCGGCGCCACCGGCCTCTGCGTGATCATTCACGGCCTAGTGGGTTGCTATTGGTAGCTGGTTGAATGGGTGTTTCACTGGCTAAATTGGTTGGATGTTTCACTGGTTTGAATTACTGTAACAGGATATCATCCTATCTCAAGCAATCCCAAACTTTGGTTGAATGGGTGCTAAATTTGATTTTTGCAAAATCTATAGGAAACACAACTGGATTTCCCAGGGTAGGACCATCCAACTATGAAAGGATTTCTTGCTCAAACAAAGTTTGGGATTGCTTGAGATAGGATGATATCCTGTTACAGTAATGTGACTGCGGGTTTGGGAGTCGGTTTCTGATCCAACCTGGCCAAGTATTCATCGAATCTTGAGGAACATAACTCCAACACTTTACCACTGATCATTATCATTATGATTGTTTTTGCGGTCGTCATAATCATCCTCATTATCAATAATGATTGTTCCAAATATAATATAGGAATAACTATGTAATAATAACAACATACCGTAAGCAGCTTCGCCGTAATCACCATCATCATCATCATCATCATCACTAGTTCTATTATTGATATGTGTAGATTACTACAACCATTATACTACTATCATCATCATCATCATCATCCTACACCATGCAACGCTATGAATCCTACAGCGCCGCTGGCCCATTGCACTGCCGCGCCTCGGCTTCCTTGCCTTGCTCCTGGTGCGGCACGAAGCCGCGAGATGGGAAGGGGGGACATGTCTCCACTTCATTGGGAAATCTATGGTTAACAATGGTTAATGGATAACAACGGTTGATAACAATGGATACCCATCTATTAGTATATATTATATATAATTGGTTAATTCTGGTTAATGGATTAAACCAATGGTTAATAATGGCATAACTAACCATGGCTAACCACTGCTAATCATGGTTAACAATGGCCAAGAATGGTGGTAAAGGTGTATAACCAACAATCATGGATGAAGAATACTATGGGATCCACCCTACCATTTGTTGTAATACTGGGGGCTGGGGGTGGTTGATGATTCATTTTGCAACGTTGCCTGGAAAGGGTCAAATGGTGGTGCATCGCTAAGATGGGAATGGTCAAATGGTGGTGTATCATGCCATTGTTGACCATGGTTACCCATTGTTAATTATACTATTATTAACCATTGGTTTAATCCATTAACCAGAATTAACCAATGATATACCATCCACCCGCCGATTTGAGCTCCTCATCACCATAGTCGGCTCCCTCTGAAGATCCCTGTACCACGGTGGCAACACACGTTGACGCTCGTGTGTTGGTAAATGTATCCCCACAGGGGCCCCTTGGATAGGTAAGTCGGTTTAGAATTGATATAAATTGGTTTTTGTGGTGGGTAATGGTAGATAGATCTATAGTTAAATCAGTTAAATGAGTTTGTTCCTCCTTCCTGCAAATATCTCAAGAAGGAAGTGATGCTTAACACTTCATCTCAACATGGCCGCTGCAGAATGCCTCCCAACCGAACTTCCACCGCCTCGGAGTCATCTCCTTCACCTCCACTTTCCTTCATCGCCTTGGCAGCGAATCTTTTGGGATGGAGCCAAAGCCAGAGAAACGTTCCGCTGTGAAATTTGGGGATAAGATGGTAAGAATTTGAGAAGTGTGTTTGTTTAGGGATAATATCAATACCAATATCAATATCAAATAAATTCAAATATCAATATCAACTTAATCCCAACTTCCATCTGGAGTTGCGCAGAAATCCCAATGTCTGCCCTTCGACTTGGCACCCGACCAGCTCATGTGGTCGACTTTCGGCCACCGTGTACACGCCTGTTCTATATGGCCTAAAAGCACGCTGCAACATTATCAAAGGAAGTTTAGGGGGAGAAACTTCAGTGTTACGGACTTTTAGAATGTCAGGGAAAGAGTTAGTCAAAGAAAGAGTTAGCAAAGAAAGAGTTCGTCAGGGAAAGAGTTAGTCAAAGAAAGAGTTAGTGAGGGAAAGAGTTAGTCAAAGA
>Ga0126342_10014339_pt1 | contig 13996 bp, 21 predicted proteins | sample Cyp1metagenome_FD_92528 | JGI IMG/M metagenome (GOLD analysis project Ga0126342, IMG submission 92528) | Coral microbial communities from Lord Howe Island, Old Settlement Bay, Australia - Cyphastrea 1 metagenome | ecosystem: Host-associated > Invertebrates > Cnidaria > Coral ...
CAACGAGAGGAGGAGGACAACGAGAGGAGGAGGAGAGGAGGAGGAGGCGGCAGGAGGAGGAGGAGGAGGACCAGGCAACTTAGATAAAATCTAACAACCCTCACCTGGCAGGTGGGGAAAAAATGCATATGCCGCAATACATCATCTCCGATTCTTTGCGGTTTTCAAACATCACTTTTTCGGGCGGTTACATAGCTGTGAATCATGCTGAATCCGCCAAAGAGCTACAGTGCCATCCCGACGGGATGTTGTGGGGGTTGCCTACCCCATCCTGGTCATCATTTTCCAGCAATGCTTCCGATCATTGAAATCATCTGGAAGGATATTGGAAGATCCCAACAAGATCAATTCTATTTACCATCCATTATAAGACATCTATCTCCCAACGAAGTCTGTTTCTTATAAGTTTTTATATTCCATTGATCCCACCGAATATTAAACCAGGCTTGCCAGGGAGAATTCACGGGAGATGCCAGGTGTTAAAGCCTCAGTTCATGCCACGAGACCGCGTGGTCCCAAAGATCTCCACACAGGCTGAAGGGTTGATCGGATGATTCTAAACATGGATTCCTGGAGAGTTTGTAAATGTTAGACATGGATGGTTAGAAGTGTGGACCATAGTTGTTAATGATTGTAATGGATGATGGGTTGAGGATACTTGGATTGCTGTGATCTCACTTTTTAAATAAGCCCAGCATCCCAGAATATGCATGTTTAAACATTAATCGCCAAAACTGCAGAAGCCATGTGTGGGTCTTTGGCGCCAAGTTTTTGAGCCACCTTGGGGTTAAAAAGAAGCTCTCCCAGTGAACCTCGAGGTTTACCCTTTCATTACCATTTTTGTTTGCCACCCTTTGCCTTCATACCTGGTATGTATAATGGCATATTATTGTTATATATATATATCTATCTATGTATACAGATATAGATATACAGCTGGGAATCCACGTGCACCAAAGATTTCATGACCGCGTAGTGCAGGTCCAGGAGCGCGTAGTGCATGTGCCCCAGGCGTTGGATCCGATAATTTATGGTGCAGGATTTCTTCCAAGGGTTTGAGGACATGAAATCCGGTGGTATTTATGACCTGAAATGAGATTTATGGTGATTTTCGAAGGAAGTTTAGAAGTTAAACTTCCGACAATATGGACAGATGAAAAGCAGAGATGGGAAGAGTCAGAGAAGAGGAGAGAAGAAGAAAGAAGATCAAAAAAGAGAAAGTCTCAGAAGAAAGAAGATGCAGATGCGCGAAAAGGTAAGAAAGTCGCGAAACGGTGTTTTTCCAAGGATTTATGGCTCCGGAGGGTCGAAAAGTAGGCTCGCTAAAGCGGAGGGTGCGGAGCCATGTGGTCAGATGAGAGATGAAAAGTTGCACGCCATTGTGGCGCACAGCACATTTCCAATTCAAAATATACAAAACACACCAGGTTCGGACCACTTTTGGAAGTTGCGATGTCGAAAAAGTGCACGCCGTTGTGGCGCGAAGCACATTTCCAAGTCAAAATGTACAAAGCACACCACCGTCGGACCACTTTTGGAAGTTGCGATGTCGAAAAAGTGCACGCCGTTGTGGCGCGAAGCACATTTTGAAGTCAAAAGTGTAAAAAAACTGATGAGTTCGGAGCACTTTTGGAGGTTCAGATGTCGTTTTGCGTGGCAGGCGCAAGGGATTATGCACGTTGTCAAAAGTGAGCAAAACATGAGGGTTTCGTGGCATTCTCAAACGATGGCAGGCGTGGGACATTTGCAGAGGATGTGGCAAGATGTCTTTCGCGTGGCAGGCGCAGTACAAGAGACATGTTCATCAGAGCTGTTCGGAGGTCAGGGCGCTGATTTGCTGGGAGGGGTTGCATTTTAGAGCAGTTTGCTGAGATGATTTTGCGTGACAGGTGCAGCACTTCCTATTACTTCGCATCACTTTTACGTGGCAGGCGCAGTACTTTAGATACATGGACTGGAAAAATCGCAAAACGCATTGGCGCGAGGCCGTGAGCTCTGCACTCAACTTTCGATTTTTGAAGGAAGTCTCGCAGAATTGCTTCGTTTTTGCTGTTGTCAACTTCGAAAACTGAGAAAGTCTCGCAGAATTCCTTCGTTTTTGACGTTGCCGCGTTCAAGACTTGAGGAAGTCTCGCAGAATTGCTGCGTTTTTGATGTTGTCAAGTTCAAAAATTCAGGAAGTCTCTCAGAATAGCTTCGTTTTCAAACTTGCAGACAGACAGACAGACAGATAGATAGATAGATAGATAGCTCGATAGCAGAAAGACAAAAAGATAAACAGATAGATAGACAACTGCAACTGCACTACACCACACTACAACTACAACTACAACTTCAACTACACTTCAACTACTTCAACTACAACCTCAACTACAATTACTACAACTACAATTACAAGTGCCACTACAACTACGATTGCAACAACTAGAATTGCAACAACTACTACACCTACACTACAACTCCAACTGCAACTGCAGCTGCAACTACAACTACAGCTACAACTTCAGCTACACTACAACGACACTTCAACTGCAACTTCAACTACACAACTATAACAACAATTACCACGACACTACACTACGACTACAACTACAACTACCGCACTACGCCACACTACATCCAGGAGTTGTGAGTGAGGTGACCACTGCAACCATTGCAACCACTCCAGAAAGCACAACTCCAACCACCTTTCGGTCCATCAGTGGATTTGCTCTGCCATCCATGCATCACAACCACTCACCTCTCCTATAGTGTCCTATCCTTGAAACTTCCGCCACCGCCTTGTGCGGTACTACTGGTATGGGACTTAATAATGGTCTTCAGCCATTCAACCGTGGTTTTTGTTGCCATAGACGGTTATTATTGGCACAAGTTCTGGTTTTCAATGTCAAGCTGCGGCCCTTGTATTACGATAGTGGTTAGCCAGACTGACGGGTCCACCCTCTCCATGAAATCCAGCAGCAAATGAGCATATAGCCCATTTAGCCCACATTATACAGTGTTAGTTGGCTGATCTCCACCGTTTTCTTCCCAGATGCTAGGGCTCCAAATGATCAACGCCGATGCCATGACTAAAATGGTACCTTTCCAATGATCAGCCCAGTGGTGCATATCAATCTGGGGTTTACAATACCCAATGAGCATAGTTATGTTATGTTTTTTGGGTTTCATCCATCATGTCATCAGCCTGGCGAACAAGAGTGAACTTCAGTGGGCAAATTATAGATTGCCATAGCATCGTCATAGCAACGGTAATACAACCTCACCATAAAGGATGGTAGTAGGGAATAGTCTCAAAATGGTTTCATCCATGTGGAAATCGAAACCTGTCGGAGAATCATCCACCAGACAGTACCAGATAAATGGGTGAGATACACCGTCCCGTTCGGGGGGGTTGTTATTGGGGTTTATCCGTTTATCATCACAGTACCTTGTAGACAACATATACACACGTCATTTCAGTATATATTCTATGTATATATATTTATATCTCTATATATAGGGCCCCTCTTTTTTTAAACTTTGCGTCTCTTTTTTTTAACCTTACCTCTTTTTTTAAACCTTGAAAAGCTATTTTTTCTAACCTTGCCTCGCTACCTCTCTTTTCTGACCTTGCCACCTCTTTTTTCTAACCTTGCACCTCTTTTTTCAAACCTTGAGCCTCTTTTTCCTAACCTTGCACTTCTTTTTTCTAGCCTTGCTGACCTCTTTTTTCTGGCCTTGCACCTCTTTTTTCAAACCTAGTTTGCAATTTTTGCCCAGCAGTCCCAGCTCCAGGGATTGAGCCCAGAGCAAGGTTAAAGTGCGGCTGGCTTGGAGATTCTGGAAGGTTCTAAGACGGTTCCGGGAGATTTGCGAGATTCTGTGCCTATTTGTCATATCTGCTCTATCTATCCTAGTTTTCCTGTTTGTCCGATCTGTCGCGTTTGTCTTATCTGTCCAATCTATCCTCACCTATCCAACCCTGACCTATATCTATCCAATGTTTACATGCAACGTCCGAGACCATTTCCTCGACCTTTCCTATCCTAGCCTATCCTATCTTATCACATCCTTTCCAATGCAATTCTATCCTGTCCATCCTATTCAGTCCTGTCCCATTCTGTCCTATCGCATCCCATCCCGGATACCTATCTACCTATCTACCTAACCTATCTACCTATCTACCTATCTACCTATCTACATACCTATGTATCCATCTATCTATCTATCTATCTATCTGTCTATCTATCTATCTATCTATCTATCTATGTATCTATCTATCTATCTATCTATCTATTTATCTATCTACCGATCTATCTATCTGTCTATCTGTCTGTCTGTCTATCTATCTATCTATCTGTCTGTCTATCTATCTATCTATCTATCTATCTATCTATCTATCTATCTATCTATCTATCCACCTATATTTTTATCTATCTATCTACCTATCTATCTATCTATCTACCTATCTATCTATCTATCTATGTATCTATCTATCTATCTATCTATCGATCTATCTATCTCTCTCTCTCTATCTATCTACCTATCCATCTGTCTATCCATCTATCTATCCTATCTGTCCTATCTACCCTATCTATCTTATCTTTTCTATCTCTCCTATTTATCCTATCTATCCTATCTATCCTATCTATCCTATCTATCCTTTCTACCCTATCTATCCTATCTTTCCTATCTAACTCGCCTAGCTTTCTTTGCTATCGATCTTTCCTATCTATCTATCCTTTCTATCCGATGTATCCTATCTTGACTATCTATTTCACCATATCTATCTATCTTTCTATCTATCTATCTAGCTATCTACCTATCTATCTATCTATCTATCTATCTTCCTATCTATCTATCTATCTATCTATTTATCTATCTGTCGATCTATCTATCTATCTATCTATCCATCCATCCATCCATCCATCTATCTATCTATCTATCTGCTGATCCTTTCTATCCTATCTTTCCTTTCTATCCTATCTATCCCGTCCACTCCACCCACCAGTCGCCACACTCCGCACTCCAGATGCAAACTCGACATTCCATATGCCTACATCCGCACTCTACACGCTCCAGAATCACACACAGAGAAAAAGTGCAAGATGGCGCAAGGTTCCAAACAAGTATGGGAAAGTAGGCCAAGGTTAAAAAGGAACATGCCAAGGTTAAGAAGGAGTAGGTCAAGGTCCAAAAAAAGTGATCCAAGGTCAAAAAAAAGTGATCCAAGGTCGAAAAAAAGAGGTAAGGTTAAAAAAAAAATGATCCAAGGTCAAAAAAAAGACTTGCCCTATATATATATACATATGTTTGCGATATTCGCCCAACAACTAGTGGTTCTGGTTCACAAGAATTGCAGATCAGTCCGAAGAAATTGTGATACAACCCAAATTGTGATACAACCCAATACATATATATACACACATAGAGAGAGAGAGAGTGGGAATAACTGTTTGAATCTGAGTTCCATCCTAGTTCTCAACGGATCATCCTCGATCTTTCCAGTATCGGTTTCAACCACAACGGTTGGAAAATGTTGGACACCTTTTCTCCCAACCAAGCTTTTGCAGATCATTTTTGTTCGCTCAGCAATTTCCGCGCCCGGTGAACTTCCAAAACTGGGTGGCTTGGGTTATTCCAATGACACACAAATTTGTGGGGTGAAACTCCCAGTGGGGTCAATACATTCTCCTGATAGGTCCTGGTGGAAGAACAGGCGATCGAACTTCCACAGGCCACGAGATGCGGATGTACCAAATTTCTACGGAAAATCCATGAAGATCCCATCACCCCCTAGAAACAATGGTGGATGTAGGGGAATTACACATTTAGGGCCATGGAATGGAGCTATTTAATATGTTGGGCATGGAATTAATTAAATAAATATATATATATAGCGTCTCTGGGAATATGGCAATATCATGCCAGCAATAATAGGAATAATGGGATTTAAAAAAAACAAGTATGATAATGTATATGGGTGTATCTGAGAACGATGGGGCCATACCCCTAAGTTGTGGCCCTGTTTTCTCTCGGTGGAAAATTTGCTGATCAACATAATCACAAGATTGGGCTGTAGACAAAGGTTGGGGCAGAATGGGTGGGAAAGGATCGTTTCTCATAGTTTCTCTTTCATTTAGGTTTATCCAAAATGGCTCATATGGTGCAGGGGGTACAAAGCAACAGCCGGGTTTACGTTTGGTTGGGGGAATGATGTCTGCTTAATAAGCCCTGTGTCAATTCAATTTGGACCGTTCCTTTCCAATCATATGACTTGTTGGGGTAAGAGGATTGATGCTTGGTAAGCGGGCCCATACCCCCATGTATGCGTCACAAAAGATGTGTCAACTGTCCTAATTGAATAGATAGAGGGTTATCCACCATTTTGTCAAAGCATTCGAGGCCAATGACAATGAATTGTCTCTCAATCCGGCCCCTGTAGTGTTGCCAAAAGGCATCGGAGTCTATGAAAAACAAGTTTCCGTTATGTGCTAAGCCGTGATACCATTTTGTGGTATTGAACTGTAGCCTCAACTATTGCAGTTCATGTTTTTGTGATAAACCAAAAACATCCAAAAACAACAGTATTTGATTCAAAACCAAATGGTATGTTCTGGATTGTTCTGGTATGTTTATATATAGTTTACTGCACCAGAATGAACTCGAATTTGGAAACTTCTGGGAGGCAAGGAATGCGTGTGTTTTTCTGATAAGACTTTGGCACTGCCACCGCAATCCACTGAAAGATTAGCGTTAGGTTCATTTGTGCTGTAGTCGTGTAAGGACGTCAAAACATGATGTTTTACGTTAGCTGATAAGGTATGCGATGCTCTTGTGAGACGATTTGACAACTTGTTCGATGTTTCAAGAGGCTGCCTGAAGATTCCGGCAGATCTATTGTACAGTGGAAGTCATGGTGCATTCAGGATTATTAAGTTAAGGAAACTCCTGAATATACTGACCATGAAATTACTGATACTGTACACAGACCCCAACACAAAACACATGATTTTTTGCGCGCATAATCAGGGTCACCTCAAGAGTGGCCAGTTCTACACACTCCCAGGTAAGTATACTGTACTGATCTAAATATATATATATATACTGCATGTGTGTAGTTATTTAAACAAAAAACAAATTGATGAGATATGATGATACTACTATACCTGCGCATATGTATAGTATATATATAATATATTTGGATATATTATTATATTGTACATATATATATACATATTCATCATTGTCAATATATGATCATGTCCTATTTATCTGTTTGATGTCTGTCACGGCAGGCCAACATTGTAGAGGTGATCCGTGAAGATCTCGCGCCGGTCTATCAGGAGGCATTGGGTAAATTATAACGAGCTCACTGCGACCTCACTGGGAATAATGGTTTGTAAGGGAAATCATCCTCAAATGGTCGCAAGATTCAGGTTAGTGAAACATTATCATTTACCCAGAAATAAATATATCTATAGATATATCTTTAGATATATCTATATATGGGATATAACTTGGGATATATGCAGGAAAAGTAGCCAGTATAATGATCGGAAAAATATGAATAATACTATCGGATATGGGTTTGTCTGAAAATGTGGGATACCCGCAAATCAATACAAATGGCAGTTTTTGTAGGGAACATGATGATCAACGATGGGATTTTGGGGTACTCTATTCTCTATGAGAAAACCGGTGGGGACTCCCAGCTGGCACCGAATAATCAATGGCAACCCTTTGTGCCATAGTGGCAACTCTTGCTTGGCAAAAAATTCTGCTTCCGCCGGCAAATGAACATCCTCAAGGCAGGTATCAAGTTTTTGTGCAAGTGCTCATGCAAGACCTTTCAGTGTTGCATCAAGCGGATGTGCAACTGAAAGTGCAAGTTTCTGTACCACAAGTACTTGTAACATCATTGTGTGTGTGTACAACTTCACGTGCGCACTGATGACCCAACCCACCCCGCCCTACCCCACCCGCCCCCGCCCCCACTTCACCCGCGGCGTAGCATGAAGTGTGTGTTTGCAGCTCCAAGTGAAGCTCAGTATAGTAGTGTATCCTTTTTTGTGCGGGGACTCGGGAAGCTTGCAGATCAGGAAAAACGCGCAAAATGCTAGCTCCAAGCTAAAACATGGCCAGGGATGAGTGGGTCTAAAATACACGCCACGCTTGCAGTTTTAGGATATACCTTTTCCAACATTGAAATAAGAGTGACGAACAACCCGGTCCAGCCATCTCCCAGAATTGGTTTAAGGGAACCTCTGAATCCTCATGGGGAGAACCATTGGAACCATGGCGACTTCCGTTGATTTCCAAGCAAGACAAAGCAACATCAAAGCAACCCCGTGCCTCCCGAAGAATCCTGTTTTCATCATTTTCCTGTAGTTCGGAATACTGATGAGCATTATGATGGTGAAATAACATCCATAAGCTGGGCTAGAATTCCCAACATTATGCTTGTTTACCCATGCATGTTTATCCCATAGTGTCATATTGAAACACCTGGTGCAGGTGGTGAAGCAAGTTCCTAAAGTTCACTTGGACTACATCGAGCGGGTGGTAGAGGCGGTTGACCTCCCAATGTTGCTTGATGTTGTTTGGTTGGTTGGTTGGTTGGTTGGTTGGTTGGTTGGTTGGTTGGTTGGTTGGTTGGTTAACAGACCTAAATGGGATAGACCCAGTTGTATGGCTGGTATAACTACTACAACATTGAAGAATTTCCTTGGTATAGTCGGTTGCTGACTTTGAAACATACCCAAATATCTAAGATTATCTAGTGGTATATTAAACAAGAAACGGGTAGTGGAACAGGGTGATGCATTTCCATTTTTATGTTTTCGGAACCTGAACTTGGGATTTGAAGATATGTAAAGAGATCATCCCAATGGATTGCCAGTTCTCACAGTATCCAGTGTTGAACTGCTCGTTTGTTTGTTTGTTTGTTTCATAATTCACCGGCCTGCCACCATCAAGTGTCAATGATGGATGTGAACCAGGTGAATTATTTCACTCAATTTTTGGATACCCCACGTGAATAAGTGATCACTACTATGAAAAAGCAACGCAGATGGTAATGGTCGTCGTCACCATCGCAACAACCATCCACCTAATCCTGGTTTTCCTCCGTTTCCCCCTTATCCTGCTGATGGTGATCATGGTAATGCATCATCATAGGCTGGCCTGTCGGTCCTTCGCCGTTCTCAGTGGTGGCTGGTGAACATGTCATTTTCGATGGGAGAAGTTGGGTTTTGCCAAGCCAAAGCCGCTCTCGAGCAGAGCCTAAGTAGTAATCGGGCCAATCTAGAATCATGTGTGCGATTTTGTGTCTGAACTTGCATTTGATATGTCCGTCATTTAGGAAATCGTAACATGTCCACGCTGATCCAATATGTTCCATCAATGGCGATTGATATACCCAATGTAAGCGATCCCTGATCGTGGTTGGAAGAGTTGCGTGACTACAGTAATTCAGTTTGGAGAGCATGGGATTTCTCCCTTGCCATGAATGGAGGAATATCCTACAGTATCCTGCTGCTGTGTATTGTTTACACATATACGTAGCAGGATACACAGCAGTATGGCCTATGGTCACCTCTCATTCGGTTGATTCGGAAGGTGGAGACTGCTGCGGTGAATGAAACCTCTCCCGCGCACAGTCAGGCGAAAAATGGGAACCGCGACGTTACCAAACGCTGGGCATTTCATATTAGTTATAAGATGTTATTAGATGTTATAAGAATGGTATCAACAGATTTCAGGATCTGATGGAGTCTTTTACTACCATGTTTCGTGGTTTTGTATGGTTTTGTGGTGTCTTGTGGGGTTGGGGTTTGTTGAACAAGTTGGGGTTCAATGGATCCATGACATCCAGAAGGATTTAAAGGATGGAGGTCTGGACCCCCGGGAATACTAAGGATGCATTTTTTTGCATCAAAAAACAACAGTTATGTACTGACATAGCATGGGTCCGGTTATATCTAGATTGTGCAGATAGTCTGGTTTGACGACTGGTGGGAGCTTGAGGGTTGCTCCATTGCTCCATTGCTCCAGCTGGAACCTACAAGTCATGTGGAAGATCCTGGGCACCAAGGGATGGATTGGAGAAGTCTGACAAGTCCTGGCTTGTAGAAATCTGAGATCCCAATCATTTCTAAATGGAGGTTTCCATAAATGGGCGATCCCCAATTTTTTAAAATGTGGGGTTTCTAATGGAAAATCATGTTAAAATGGATGATTTGGGGGTACCCCCATTTTAGGAAACCACCAAATATATTGTTCAATATCTTTGTCATGCCGTCATAAGAAAATCGCTGTTGTCCCGGTGCAGGTTCTTCCACCGGCTTCCAGATATGCCCAAGAGTTTGGGGACTGAGAGAGATGGTGGGCCGTAATGTTTTTTGTTCGGAAGTCTCAAGAGCTTGTCATGTCAAGCTCATGGGCAAGATCAGGTATGGTTTATGAAATGTTTATGAATGTTTATAACTGTTTTTGTTTTTCGAATTCACTTGCAATGCCCATATTTCGGAGGCTTTATTTTTAGTAATTAGTTATTAGTTGTAGTGGGGAGTGGTTTCAAAGTGCACAAATTCAATTCAATGCGGTCTTGAAGCCAATGAGTCATGGGCATCCTTTGGCAAACAGATCATGGTTTTCCATCGCCAATGGTCCAACCAACCCAGAGTCGATAATCTCATCGTTTGGGTGCTTAACTCCATATTTCGTTGTTAGGTCCCCAATGTTCATGGTTGATCGCGGTTTGCAATATCATCACAAATCCCTACTTTATTCTGCTTACCTAATTTTCATGCTTCAATCCCTATCTGTCGTGGTGAAGTTGCCGTTTGTGTGCTTAAATTCGGCTTTTGAATTCCCTAATTATTTGGCTCATAAACTCAGGTTAGCTTCCCCGAGTCCTTTTCTTACCAAGGCCCAGTTCGATGGCTTTCTCAGGCAGGGGTCACTGGCCAACGTCACTAGAGGCGCTAATATTCCAAAACGGCTACAAATACGTGGCAGTGTAAACGATCATATGATGTGTATGTGCGTTTATTATATACATGCATGATATATGCAATGTCCATTATATATATATACACATGGGTTGGTGGGTTTAGCTTGGAATGGGAAATTTGCATGTGCAGAGAGCATAACTCATTTGCCGACCATGGATATACATGGGTTGCAAGGGGCTACAAGTACAGCAACCATGGGAACATACCAAATATCTCAAGTGACTGCACTCAGTCAGAATTCATGTCAGTTTGGTTTGAGTAGACCTAGATTTGGTCGGTTTACGCGACTAAGACCTTCATATGTTTTTGTTTGGTAAGGATTAGAGGAACCACTCCAAAAGCGCTTTGTTTCCGAATTGTTTACCCTCAAACATGGCTTGCTGGCCCACCATTTAGTTCGATGATTTTCCGGGCAACCTCCGTTTAGTTCGGGGAATTTCGGGGGGTTCCCAGCTAGCCATGTTTGATGACTATGTTCCATTAAACATCCAGATCTTTCCATTCCTAGCTGAGGCGCACGATCATCTCCAGTCCCTTCTCCTGTGCCATCTCAGTTGGTGACTTCACAGGCGCTGTCTTGGTGACTTTCTGAGCATGTGACGTTCATCTCAAAGAATGTGTTGATATATATATATATATATATATACATAGACTGATTATATTGTTGCTATGTGTGTATGTGTATATATATATTTATGTCTTATATTATATATAGTTACATATACTTGCACATAGTTACATATAATTAATTACTGTGTACGACTACGTATATACATATATATATATATATAATTTCACATGGGTTTGTCCAAAATGGGGATGCATGGGACCCCAGATTACCCTGGTCATGTTGGGGTAAAACTCTGTGTTTTTCCATGCGAGTGAAACTGGGCTACTTTTGCTGATGTTGCAGTCACCAGCTTTAGTCTTACCTGGGATGAACCTTGTTTTTGGATGGGTGGCTGCTTCACCCGCCAGGGTTTACAAGTGGCTGGTTTGACCCTCTTCAAGTTTTCTGATGGTGTTTCCCGGGGGCGCGCTTCTGATCAATGGGGAGATGTGGTCGATGTTCTCTTCAGCATCCGTTTGATATGTTCAGTGCCATGTACAGCAACGGCGTTCTGTGACGCAAAAGAACAACTAGTTGTAGCCACTCGGTGACTATTGGATACATATAGCTGTTGACAACTTCTCAGACACTCCTAAAATATGGGTTTCTGTCAAGATTAGGTACCTAAGAATGTGATGGTTTCCTGGCATTTACTGCAAAAAACGGATCTTCCCTTCCGTGATTTCCTGGGTCTTACCGTCTTGCCTCGCTGGGAACCGCGAGTTCTGGCCTCAAAGCTGTGTGGTACCGCCTTCCGGAACGGCTGGGGAACTCAGCTAATCCATGGGGATCATCATTGGAATCATGGAGGCTCAACGGCTCATTCGGGTTGGATGGGTTACATTCAGTAGACACATTCAGTAGACAAAGGAGTCAAAACCTCCTTTGTTATAATACACGGTGATATCACCAATAAATGCTAGGTACAAAGTGGTTGGTTCTGGGATTACCGTTTAAACCGTTTAGGCATACATAGAGGCATGTTTCATGCAATGCTACGAGATGTGTTTGTTTGACCATAAGATTCCGCACATGCAAATGACTCTGCAATGTTAATAGGATATACCTGTTCAGCAAGTTCGCGAAGAAACCAATGCAGTAGCAAATGTTCACCATCACCTCAGTAGCCATCGATACTTTACACGACATCTGATCCAAATTCACCGATTCTGGTGGCGTGTATATTATATAATTATTTACTTATATTAAATGATATTATAGAATATATATATATATATAATATATGATTTTTTTTCTATATGTAAATGCAAGTGCTTGCCTGTAGTTCTTTGCAAACCTCACAGAATGGATATGAATGGTTGAATTCTGTCACGAAGTCTCTAGAAGTGGAATTATGACAGCAGTGACATGTATTACTTGCGTTTTAGAGCAAACATACTATTGTTTGCTCTAAAACGCAAGTTTTATGTTTTTTTTTCTCTCGCAACATGCTGCAAACTGTAAATAGCCAAAATCACTCCTCCCAATGGGGGGCCCTTTCGATTTTTTTCAAAGGGGCGGCATTTACCTAAACCAAAGGAGGTAAGACTTTGTTGAGGAACAGGTGCTAGTACGATGTATAGAATATATGTAGACATATGTATGCAAGGTAATGTGATGAGATGTGATGTAGTGTAATGTAATGTAATGCAATAAAATGCAATGGTAGGTATGTATGCATGCATGCATGCATGCATGTATGTATGTATTAAATGTACGTACGTACGTACGTAAGTATGTATACACCTAAATACCTATTATAAAGGCATATAAACACATATAATCATATACATATATACATATACACATATATGTATATGTGCATTTAAATACGTGCATATAAATATATATATAGAGGGATAAATGAAAAAACATGAACAAATACATATAGTTACATACAAATGACAATTAATTAATAACATTAATACATATAAATAGAGATTAATAGTATATAAATACATCTGAATAAAAATGCATAACATTAAAAAATATATATATATACTTATATTAGTATATAAATACATATAAATAAAAATAAATAATATTAATACATATAAATGAAGATTAATAGTATTTAATTACATATAAATAAAAATTAATAACATTAATACATATAAATAAAGGTGAATAGTATATAAATACAAATAAATTGAAATGCATAACATTAATTTTTGAAAATATAAATATTAGTTTCTAAATACATATAAAAATAAATAACATTAATACATAGTATTTAAATACATATAAATAAGAATGCATAACATTAATACATATTTTAAAAAAAAAAAAAAAAAAAAAATTAAAAATATTTAAATACATATAAAAAAAATTAATAAAATATACAAAAAAAAATTAATATTAATAACATTTAGATAAATATAAAAAA
>Ga0126342_10014340_pt1 | contig 13996 bp, 17 predicted proteins | sample Cyp1metagenome_FD_92528 | JGI IMG/M metagenome (GOLD analysis project Ga0126342, IMG submission 92528) | Coral microbial communities from Lord Howe Island, Old Settlement Bay, Australia - Cyphastrea 1 metagenome | ecosystem: Host-associated > Invertebrates > Cnidaria > Coral ...
AATTGAGGGACCTTCGACTGATTAAATACACATACATACTGAAATACATGGGCCCTTTCCGTTAAGAAATTAAGGGACCCTGGCCATCGGCGACCAACATTCTTATATAGCGCTCGCGCTGTATTAAATAAACCCATACATATGGATAAACCAGAGTTTAGCCATATGAATTCCATGAATTTCTCCAGCTATAGGATTGAGGCACTGGTGCGGTCGGACCCCGGTGACCAGTTGGGCCAGCTTCTGCTCCTCGAATTCGGGGCTGATGTGGCACCCAAACCGGTGAATGGATAGGTATGTATGGTTTTACCACGGAAAATGATGGTTTTACCAGGGAAAATGATGGTTTTACTACGGAAAATGATGGTTTTACTACGGAAAATGATGGTTTTACCAGCCAAAATGATGGTTTTACGAGGCTGTTCACCATGAAACACGGTGTGTGAATCTTAAACAAAAACATGTTGGCGTTCAGCAATGAATGCGATCCGTGATTTCAGCAGAACGGCAGATGGCAAATGGCAGCACCTCTTTGAGATGCAGCAGCACACGATAACGGGCCTCAGCACTGTCGCAAGCAATCCCATCCCATTCATTCTGGGTAAATTATAATAATTCACCAACCTGAATTAAGGCCATTTGGGGATGATTTCCCTTACTAACCATGATTCCAGTGAGGTCACAGTGAGGTCGTTATAATTTACCCAGATTCAACACCGGTGGATGTAGGGGTGAACTTCAAAAACATCACTGGAACCGGACCAATTGGATGAGAAAATCGCTGAACATCGCCATGGATTCGCCAAGGATTCATTGATCCTCATGATTCATGAGTGATTCCAAAGATCTTTCCACAACGACAGGGGGACACACCCTGCCATGACCCCCCCAGACCCAGAGCTAAGACTGCCACATTGTCCACCAAGATGTCTCCCACAGTGTCAATCAGGAGAACCTGAAAAAAGGCGACACCCGGGTGAGTTTGATGTTCATCTGGATGACCTGAAAAGATGACCTATGGATGACCTGAAAATTCATGAAAATTCCTGAAAATTTGTGACCCCAAATCCAGGTGGAACATTGGGATCCTGCTTTTGATGATGGGTGAAATCACCAAAATCATGGCTGCTTTCAGATCTTTCAGCACTTGTAAAACCGCAGAAACAGAAACAGCCACTGGCTGCCGGGATCATCATTCTGTCCAAAATACCGACATCCAATTAACTTCCAGCTGATTCCATCTGCACCAGTTGTTGGGTCTATTTTTGGGTTTCCCATCTTGGTTGAAGTTCATAGGGCCATAGGGTTGGTTCTAGCCTAATCATGGCTTTTTACATGTTCTTTGGCGAAATCCCAACACGTTTTTCGTCGGACATGGACGGACTATGGCCTATGGGATCCAAGGCCATCTAATTTCAGTTGATGAAACCATCCATGTCCCATTTCCCCTCCAAAAAACATAGAACTGGTTGGTGGTTTTTTGCCACCCCTCTGAAAAATGATGGAGTGAAAGTCAGTTGGGATCATGAAATTCCCAATATAATATGGAAAAATAATCCAAATGTTCCAAACCACCAACCAGATTCATACCCATTCCAATTGGTGGTTGTCACGCCTCCGTCTCTTCATCGAAGGTCACTCGGGTCTGCACCTTGGCTTATGATGATGATGATGATGATGATGGTGATGATGATGATGATGGTGATGATGATGGTGATGATGATGATGATGGTGATGATGGGGTACATCAAGAAAGACCATGTGGAGATAAGGATTTACTTGAAAAAAACTGTACCACTTAAACATTGAATATACCAAGACTGAACAGCAACACGAATTGTCCCTTGTTCTCAGCATTTTTCCCTATGCCGCGATGTCCAACCCTGCAATTGCCGGTGGACCATATGGCGTTACCAAGTGCAGCGCTGGCGGTCGCATTTTGTCTGGTGACAAAATCTCCAAATACGGCGCCCTCTCGTCGATCTGCAATACGGGGTCCAAGAGATGGGTATGTCTTGGGGGGCAAGGTCAATAATATGTTTTTTTTTTTTTTCTGGTGAGAATTCATTGTCATCTTGGATTAACGGTTAACCCTGTTGTGCAACCCCAAAGACGACCTGGGGCCATCAGATTGCTTTGATCTTGCTAGTGACGTTCAGGGATCGAGCTTGTCCTTGGGGGGAAGCGAAGATTCAGAATGCGATGATCGTTTGCTGCCCACCTCACTGCAGGTGCTTCCACTTCCATTGTGCAACAGACCTCTCCCCTCTAAATCACTTGTGCAAAGATATGCTGTTGCCCTAAACAATGGCTGGTTGAATGGATGCCCAACTTTGATATTTGGGATGATATTGATGAATATTGATGATATTCTCCGTCTTATCCAATCATATCCAAAGTTGGGCTTGGTTGACCCCGGCATCTTCTGGAGATATCCATCTCCCATGGGATTTCTTTGCGTCGATCACACAATGCCACAAAATGTCACTATCCGATAGCCTCGGAGACCTCTGCAATGCTGGAAGTGAGTGACTTTCGTCCCACCTGAAACAACATGAAGCAAACATTAAAACATATTAAAACCATAGAAATTTCTGAATCGATTCTAGTTATTTCTGAAATATCTATTGGAGTGTTTCTCGAATGAAGAAATTGGGAGCAATGTCCCGTGGCTGTAATATGATTCAATATGTCCCACAGCAATCGAGAGAGGTGTTCAGAACGGCCTGTCGTTGAAGTGAGAGCATGAAGGATTGGTACCTGCAAAATCGGCAAGCCCGGGCAAGAACTCATGTTAAACGAAACTAAAGTGCAAATCCTGAAACAGAAGCGTCCACAAAGCTAAAACGTTAAAACATGTTACAACCACACATATTCAGAATTGATTGTCAATTGTTTCATATTGTTTCCATGTATAATCATGTCATATCATGTAGACATCATTACCACCCAACCCTCCAAATATATATCTCCACATCAAGCGGCGCACTCCGCAATGCTGAGGAACTCCAAACTCATGGGAAACGGCCGAGCAATGTCAGTACAGACCTGTCCACTTGATGTTTGATCCTAGCAGTTTACCGGTGGAAAACTGTGGAAAACCCAATCATAAACCGCCCACCAGTTCGCCAAAGTTCACCCGCAATTGCGAAATTTTGAAAGATTGGAGATTCAAGGTTACTATTGCTTGTGGCTTGTAGCACAGGTGTGTTATGTATCAACAAAAATGAAGGGGATAAGTTGCTTGTTTCACCCTGAAATCAGGCCTTTCTTTACGATCAGAAACTCAACTTAAAAAATCAACAAACAAACATGGTTGGTGGTTGACCTACCCCTCTGAAAAATGATGAAGTTCGTCAGTTGGGATCATGAAATTCCCAATATATGGAAAAAATAATCCAAATGTTCCAGACCACCAATCAGAAACACCAAAATCGCTGTGTTTCCCTCTGATGTTCATGAAATCTTGGAATTTGTTCCGAGGCCGCACACCAACGGCACGCGAGGTCTCGGGATTCCCGAAGCCAGTGGCTTTGGATCCGGGACTCAGCACAAGCTTTGAGTCATCCCAGTCATCCCCTTGAAAAATGGCTGGAATCCATGGCGAAAATGACACCTCACTTGATGGTGATTTTCATATTTTTCATGGGAAAGTACAACTGGTATTACTTGGTAAACCAGTGGATTTACAGCAAGTTCATGAATGGTTTGACCATTTGACCTCACAGACCAAAAAAATTTGGTGATGAACCATTGGGTTTGAAGGGAATCCTATCCAAACTGCACGGATAAACAATTCAACAAGACGCATGTGTCTGTCGTGGTGAAAATATGATGATAAAGAATGACACATTTAGATTGGAATGTGTAGTGGTTTGTTTCGCTCCCGAAATCGGGTCATGTGCCATTGCCCTTTTCCTTGGGTCTGACTATTCACCCATCTTCTTACATCGCAGTTTTATATGCGTTGTTTCTCGTCGGCCTTTTGTGGCAGTACGCCAGTACGCATGCATATACATATATCATAGATGTATAATCATGTATATTACATATATTAATGATATGATATTACATATATTTATATTATAATATATGATATGATATGATATGATATGATATGTACAATATGATCAAAATTTGAATGCAGTGCACTCCGTTGCCAGTTTTCGCCCATGTTTCCGACATCTCGGCATCTCGGCACCCCCACGCCGTACCGCCGCAAAGTTCCGCTGGCCCAGCTCCCCGATGCGTGGCACCAGCAGTAGCACCTGTCCAGCTGCCACTCCACAAGCCTGGCTGCAGCTGAAGTTGGGAAACATGGAGGTTTCCTGAGGTTTCCTGAAATAGGACCCCAAAATCCTCCATTTTTTATAGGATTTTCCATGAAACCATCCAGTTTAACTGCGGGAAAATGATGAAAACAAATTGCAGGTCAATTGTAAAATGAGGGAAACATGATGAACTTTCACGAACTTGAACTGAGACCAAGATGTGGACAACCTATGTTTTTTTTGGATGAATTTGGAGTCATTGGAGACTCAACATCGGAAAAAATGGGTCATTTTGAAACTGGTCATGTTCACCTATAGTTCTATGGTCTTTATGATGACAGAGAGTTTCTTGAGGCCTAAAAATTGCTGGAGATTTGCGCAGACCAAAAAAAGATCAAGGGACACTTTGACACAGCCAGTACCTTGGGAATGTGGGTAAAACAATGTCATAAACCATCACCCAGTCATCAGCATTTTTTGGTTGGTGGTAAAACACATGTAAAAACTACCATTCCCAGTCATCACATCCCTTCAGTCTTGCAGACTTGCCACGTACCTCCAGGCTTCGTTGGTCTGGGAGTGGAGCACCATGGCGCATCAAGCGTTGTCGTTCTGCCTCACGGTGAAGTTGACGTGGGACGTTTCATCATTTTTCCCCACCATGCCAACAAAAAGTAATGGATGTTTACCAACCATCATCAAATTCAGCAGCAAAAAATGATGTCATGTTTTTTTGAGAAATTGGTAGTGTTAGAAACAAAATGGGATGTATCAACTCAGGACCAACGGTCTCTTGAAGACAAGATTTTGATGCTTCTCCATAAATGTGGATGTTGTTAACTCCCCGGAAAGCTTGGTTCCCTGAAAGAACGGAGATCTCTACCAAGAATAATGTGGAATTTCACCAATGAACTTGTGGATTTTCATCTACTGGAATGGGCACTTGTATCAACAGGAGATGCGTACCAGAAAAAAATAGGGACCTGTTTTCTCTGGCCACGGAACTTTCACAACTCGTCTTTTGATCGAACTCTAATCCATTGGCTCACTCTAATCCATTGACAGACTCTTCCGACAAAAGAGAGAATCATGGATGAAATAATGAAATAAAATTATGAATCATCCAATTTATATTCTATCATCAATCATCCAATCATCTATGATATCTATGATCAAATTATGGATGCATAGACTACACTTAGTTCCTTACAGTTCTTCTGCATGGGAACGTACGCCTTCTGCTTAAAATTGGAAAGGGCTCGACCGCACACTTGGACCCGCACTGGCGTCCCCTCTAAAGTTGCTAAGCGTGCCTGGAGCCAGGGCAAAATGTTTTGTGATGAATGACCAGCAAATTCTTGTGGCTTACTGGCAGCCCACTGGCAGCCCACTGGGTATTTTTGGACACAGGCCATCACAGGCCCATTCAGAGGCCCATTCAGAGGTTGGTTTAATCATTTATTTTGTCATTTATCACATGTAACCGACCTTTTTCACAAGTACAGCTAGTACTGTAGGTGTTTTTCTCCTCAGCACGCCCCAAAATGGATGGTGGTTTTCCTTCGAAGAAATGTGTCGATCCAATGGTACAAAAAAGGCGTCTAACTTGACTCACAGCCGTATGTGGGTCAAATTAGATGGTATATTATGTTTATGGTCATCCTGGCAATCCATCAATCCAAACGAATCAGTGTCATATAATGTCATAGTCATAAATCCATGAAATTAGAATTATCCACATAAATCCGTTTTTTAGTCATCCCTATTTTCAAATAGGGATTGATAATCACCCCATCAATATGGACAATCATCCATGACCATGGCACCTTCACCTCTTCAATTGTATCACTGGGCTTCACCTCAACGTCCACTCAATGCGTCCATCGGGACTTCCGGGGGGCTTTTTTGAATGCGGAAAAGCTGAGGAAAAATAAAATAACAAGCCAGACAAGTTAAAAAAGGTGGTTTTTGTACCATCAGAAAGGTCGGATGGAAATGTCTTGCATCTATTGGGATTTTCCAATCATTTTTAGGAATGAGGTGCATGCAGCATCTGAATGTAATGGCTTTAAGCAAGCCGTTCGCATTTAGAGGCCTCCAACTGCAGAACAATCTCCGAGGGTGTTCGCACGAAGAGCTCAAACGGCCTGGTGTCATTAGAATCATTAGAATTGGAGATGGTCGCAGCTGATTGGGAAAGGTCATTTTGGGAATAATCAACCCCTGGTGAGATACATCCTTTTAATCCCCCTGTATCATCATGTATCAGTTTGGGGTGCTGACCTCCCTATAAATCAGCCAGGGTTCTTTGATCCATGCTTGACGTTTTCAATTTTTTTTCAAAAACAAAACCCCAACTCTCCCCAGTTTGGTGAGTTTCGTTTCCAAATCCTACACAGGTCCTAAGTCCAACCTGAAAACAATGACTTCATATGACTTCATATGACTTCACCAAAAAGAGCCATGGGAATTTTCCAACGATTCCAACGGTGGATCGATCTATCACTGGCTGCCCGGCAAATGTGCACCACCCATGACCTCAGAAGTCTAGCGAAAACGAGCACGGCTAGCCCCAAATTTGAACAGCTCTAAGTTGAGTTTAAACAGATTACAACATGAAACAACTAAGATTGTTTTAAAAAAACTCAAACATCTCAAATAGTTTTATTTTATGTGTTTCTGTTTTTTTAGTGAACTCTGGGCGAAGTGATCGTACAGATTGAAGCGGAAACCGAGCTTCGTTGCGCTGGTGGATCGCGCGGAGATGCAACTCTTGTTCCAAACAAGGGACAATGGTGATTTATGTTCAACCTGGCTTGGACATTTAGAGATATATGACATATATGACATATTAATGAGTATATATATTATACATAATATATGTATTATATATATAATATATATATATATATATATAAATAAGATTATATATATATAATATATACGGCTGGAAATCTTGGGTCACTGCGGTGTTGGCAGCTGTGGCATTGCTGTGAGATGCTACAAATCTGGAGCGGCGTTTTTCGCAATAGGCTAGCGGCTAGCTAGTACAACAAGCACAACAACAAACACCACCTCTACAAGTAAAGCAACTTCACTGTACTTCACTCAAAACACTTTTTTTCGCCCATGAGTCTCTACTGTGGGCCCTGGGTGCATGTGAAACAACTATGGCGCTAAAGCGGTCTGAATTCATGTGGTCAAATCACTTTCCAAGAAAGGGATGAACATGTTCGTCCGAAAGTCAATTAGCATTGATTTTAGATGACTTTCTATATCTTTCTATCGGAAACGATAGGTTGCATGCTTTAATCTGAGGATAAACCATGTTTTTCACACTGAATTGGTGTGGAGAAACTGACTTGATTTGACCACATGGATGCGGTGCGACAGCATCGATGAACCTTGAGGACTCACAAACGCCTAGGCATGCGGCGAAGCGATGCGGCTTTCAGCCGAATCCCAGGAGGTTTGGGATTGTAGGAACATTAGGAACAGATATCATCTGGATTTATCTGGGAATGATGTTTCCATAGCATCTCAAGATATCTCGAGCATATGTTGGCAGAGAAAACTCTCAAACTGAGAACCATCCTATGGCAGTTGCAATTTCCAATCTGAAAAGGGCCATAGCAAGGCCCCTGCAATGTCGTCGGAAAAGTGAAAGGACATGAAAGGACAGTTGCCTCAGAGCAGCGTTCCTGGAAAATTCAAACCCAGAAGGGGCTGGTCGCCTGGTCGCCTGGTCGCTGTCCTGTCCAGCTTTAGCTTGGGAGTCACTGAGTCACTACTTTTGAGCCCCTTTTCGTAGACCTGGACTCTTCAGTAGAAATCAACAGCCATTTCCCCCTCAATCTCTTTCAAGCATTTCTTCCGAAGCTTGTGTCCACAAATGAAAGATCACCCAGCCATGGGTCAACGAAATTTCGCTGAATTCGGGTGATTTTGGACATCAAAATCCAACCCAGCACTCCCAGCAGATGATCAGTGCAGCCCAGAGGCCAGGGTTGCAAAGAAATTACTACCTTGGATGCATGATGCATGGCATATGCTGCGCTGGCTTTGAAACGCATTTGAGGTTACGTTGAATCCAAATGTACAGTACATCCATCCAGGTGTCTTTTTTGCCGTCAAAAAAATGGAAATTGCCAAAATGAAGCAAACATAAAAGAAGAACGATTCCCAAGACTGCACCCTGGTAAACTAACATAACTATGGAAAATCACAATTTTTCGTGGGAAAATTCACTATTTCTATGGTGATGTTCCATAGTTATGTTAGTCATTACCGTTCGACTATCCCAATCATCTGATCTCATCCTGCGGATTGGTTCAAGGCTTCACATGCAACCACATTCCTGCCATGGTTTTCGCTCCAACTGTTTACCAACCAAAACATAAAATTCTACGAGAAAAAAACTGATAACAACGAAACGATAACGTTGAACTACCTAAGTTTATCAAGGCTTCACATGCCAAAACACGTTTGAACAAAAAACAGCGTCCAAGAAACTGCCAACGCTGCGTTCCCAGGTCTTCGGTGGTTTTACCTCGACCGTGGAGTTGCGAGACGGTTAAATCCACAGGAGTGGGATGTGGATATCTTGACTCCTTGGTATTCAAAAGTTGGAACTAAACCAATTGAAACCAGATTTCAAACCAATTTCAGAAAAGGGTTACTTGTTCCAAATAGGGAATTTTTGAGATATTTGAGTCACACTATTCAACATACTGTAGAATTGTCCACCAATGTATTTCACTAAATGAAATGAGGTCATGAAAACTTGGTGAATGTGCCCAGTGCAGAACCATGATCCTCATCGTGGTAGATCGCGAATTTTTGCGACGCAAAAGGGGCCCCATTTTGCTCCGATTTTGTGACTTGAAAGAAACATGAACATCTACAGGTGGTCTACCTGGCCTACCCTCCAATAAACCGAAGGATTCCACAAAGAAATGATCTACAGGTAGATTCTGGTAGATTTCCCGTAGATTTTCCAAACTGATGTTCGTTTACTGGAGGCTATTCCTTAAAATGTCCAGTGTTCTGCCCAAAAATTCCAAGTTTTCGCTTTTTTCCAGCTCAGCTCCCACACTCACCGCCGGCTTGAGAGGAGGTTGGTTGTTCTGCGCGTGGTGATGCCAGGGGTGGAGCTGCCCTCTCATAATCAAAGATGACACTTGGAAATCCACTATAAATATGGAGGTTTCAATAGGAAAGTCATCTATAATCTGTAATTTTTTGGGATTTTCCATTTCCACGTTTGATTACCGGCAGGCAAGGCTTTGCATGTTTGTCTTCACCGTGGATCTGATCGGGGGTATGAAGTATGTGAAGTTCATCAACATATCTTCCGAATGGACACACCTCAAAAAAAAAACTTGTTTGGAGAAGAAAACTTGTTGGTACCCACTCGGCTATTTGTCCCAGTCCCAGCTGAAGGGCATAAGAATTTCATACAAGTCATGATTCATGGTAATATTCTGTTTCTCATTGCTTCCATCCCAACAAATCTCGAGCATATCCCTTGTTCACCAAACAAGCAGCTGGGTTTCTCTTAAAATGGAATAATACTCATGTTATCCCACTGGGTTTGTCGCTATTTTATCTTATTCTCCCTGAAATAACTAGCCATTGGCTGGTGGTATACACCCCAGTAGCTGCACCAACCGAGGTCGGCACATGCTGCGCATGCTGCGCATGCTGCATTTGGCCATGGGAGCCCTCAGGCTGAGGATAGTCATTGTAGTATCCTGCGCACCGAAAGAAATAGGTGATGAATAGCTCACTGAAATACACAATTTATACAGTACATGTATCTATCTATATATATAATAAAGATATGATATAGGATAGAATGGTCCAGAAAAGCATCACCATATATCTGGAGGGTCGGAAAATCGGGGAGTGGATGCTCCAGGACAATTTACTGGATCAACAAGTGGGCTCAAAAATCGTTTTGCTGTCCCAGAGAATACCCCATATTTTGCTTGAAATCCGCATCTAAAAATTTGGCATTCCCAAAGTTGAAACCACCGAAAAGCCACCGAAACCCATCGAATCGAGGATCGCAACAAGGTCCTCCGTTCCCAGACCAGTAGAAGTTCTTGTCGCCACGGCCGCCGGATCCTTTGCCTCCTGCTTGCTTCTTGCTGCTGCTGCTGGGGGATGGGCTACAGTGGCTACAGCTTCGGGGATGGTAAAAAAAAATCCCCAAAGTTATGGATCTATCGATATTAATGCTGGTGAAGTAGTAATATAGATATAGATAGATTATACCAGTGTATAGATATAGATGGACCTTCTTGATGATGTAGTAATATCTATCTATACTGCTTGGTGGTTTTAACCATCTTGAAAATATGAAAGTCAATGGGAAGGATTATCCCATATATATATATATATTATGGAAAATATGAAATCTTTGAAACCAACAACCAGTATATCTATATCTATATGCTGGTGAACACCAACCATCAAGTCATGAGGGTTTACCATACATATGTTCTAGTATAATAGTGGTATGTATGTTGATGTTCATGGATGTTCAAGGATGTTCATGGAAAACTTGGGTTACCCGAAACAATTCTTGTTGACGTTGACCCACAGCCAAATGTTGATCATCCAAAATTGTGCCTGAAATCCAGGTAAAATTTCGATCAATGGCTCAACTCATAGATTTCTTCTGACTGATCGAATTTTAGAAAAGAACTAGATATATCATATGACTGTTTCTTCTGGTGATTTGGAAATGAAATCTACCATATAAAATAAATATCTCCCAACAAACCGTAAAAAAAACGTAAGAAGCGGAGAAAGTTGTGTTGAAACCAACTCAGCGAGCGTTGGGCGCCTTTTCCCCAAAATGCGACGTAAGGGGCTGGCACCATTCCTTAGCTCGCTAAGTTCCGTCCAAAGAATTGCCGTGGAGATGTGGTGTCGCAATGTAAGATTGCTGACATCGCACCATGGATGGTCTGAACATGTTGGGAACGCAGCATATTTCATTGATGACCATCAATCATCATTTGATCATTGTTTGATCATCGTGTTCCCTATTGCTATGGCTATTTGAGTGGTATATCATGTTGTCAAACATCCTCAATATATTGTTTTCGATCTTACTGAAATAGGGCTCCACGAACCAGTGCACCCGGTGAACCCTGGCGTTGATGGTTAAAGCATGTAAAATATAAGGTATTGACTCCAAATTGACTCCAAGCATGTTGTTACATTGTGGTTGGTTGATTAGAACAATTGTAACTATCCAGAAGTATTGTATGAGGCTATATGATGTGTTATATATATCTATGAAATCTCGCCTCATAGTGGAACTCCCAAGCCGTTGATTGGAACACTGGAAATATGGTGGTTGGTATCAGCCAATCATCTACAGTACGAACTGCTGCAGCTGGGCATGATGAATATCCCAATTGTTTTTGGAACTTCAATTAACCCCAGATCATTCATAATTCTGGTCTTATCTATGCTTCTTGCAGCTTTTGTTAGACGGATCTATATATATATAAACCTATTGAAAGCTATATCTGGAACTTCTAAGAAACCAATTCTTTTCTAGTAGTGCTGCACTTTAGGGCACTTTAAGGCATTTTGGAAGTTTTGAGTATTTTCGGTGTTTGGAGTGTTTCTTGTGGATTTTTGGTGAATGTCTTGTCGTTTTGTGCGGCTGTTTTGTGGGCAATTGGTGGTGTTTTTTGGAGATTGGAGTTTCAGGTAAAGTGTGGGAGAAACTGAGGTTGTACCGAGGATGCGTTTGCTGATTAAGAAACAAAAATGGTATAATTAATTAATCCGCTTTGATCATGATCCAATATATATCCAATATATTCAATATATATATATCCCATATATGAAGGGTTTCAGTGTAGTGCTTCCAGCCTCCGTTTTTTTTCGCAGCAATGGATCTTAATGGACGATGTCCAATCTATATAGGTCTGAGGTATCGACCCCAGTATCCGTTGCGCCAATTCCAATCAGGGTTACGGCCTCAGCAACGGCAGCGTGACTCAGACGTGACCGTTTGGGGACCGCTGGGGCCTCTCCTTGTTTGGTTTCGAGAAACCAGAGAAACATAGAGAAACCTGCCAACATTGCCTGGTTGAGTACTAAAACGATGACATATAATTAGTTTGAGTTTTATTGTTGTTGATAATACATTATATACACATATTTACTAAGTGAAAAATCTTAAAGTATACTTTAATATTGTATTGACCATTTGAAAGGCAAATTGTAGAATAATTAGAGCATACTGTAATATATGTATATATATATGACAAGTCTGTTTTGATTGGTTGTTGAGGATTGACAGAAAATATTCCCTAAATATAATGAGCGTTAGTAATTAATCAAACTTATTATAATTTCTTTAATGCTAGGTATTTAGATAATTATTACAAAATAACGTGTATACTTAAGAGCAGCTTTGAAACAAATTTTTGTTTGGACAAATTTAACTAAAATTGAATTAAACATATTTTTATGGCAAATAATACTCCTTTTTATACTGATAGTCAAGAGAGAATAGACCAAGGACTACAGCTTATATATTTAAAATTCATCAATACATGAGCATTGGGGTTATTGCTTTTATGCGTTTCTGCTTTTTGCTGTGCAGAAATTCCTGCGTTGAAAAATATTCTATTAACTGTCAAAAAGGTCTTAATAAGTTGTCATTTTCTGTGTCTTCAACAGCAAATTTCACTCTGAACTTAAGCATCGGACCTTCTGCTGCATACCCGTTGTAATAACCTGCCAAGGCAGAATAATTGAATCTACGACGTGAATAAAACGTGGAAATCTTGGCCGAATCTTTGTCAAATGCAGTTTTAGACCTGTTCACCCTGTGGAAAGGTCAACTTTTTAGTATCATATAGTAACATAGTAACACCAAAGGATTTAAAAACATGGAAAATCATGGGAAAAACAATCATGGGAAAATCATATCATTGAACTACCATCCTGGACACACAGGATCCATTTTTTTTTTGGGATGCGAAATCAAGAGATCCGCGCCTTCGTAGGCATATCCATAGTAGGAACCTGTAGCAGGTGCTGCGTGGTGCCGCTATGTTCATGATAAAATATCAGCCCTTTCAGGGGTTCATCACTATTTCATCACTTCATGTGATGTCCAAGCCGACAGAAGAACTGGAAACATCAGAGACATCGAAAACCTTTTGTTTACTCTGAAGTTCTGTGTTCAAGCCTCTTCCCCTCACCTGCCAGCCGAGATACCTTGTGTGCCTGCGCTGCCGCCACCACCATTCTTGCCTGAGGATGTCAGTTTCCAAGGTTTTGGTATGTTTTGGTCGCGATGACAGAGGTATACGAAACTCCACTTTTTGCCAACAGGCCCCAAAGGGGCCCATTGTATCCCACCGACAAAAGTTCGGTCATTGTCCCGGTGTACGTCGAGAAAACCCCAATCCGAAGCATCATAAAAAAGCGACAGCGTGGTTTGTCGTCGTAATTCACCCAGATTTCATCGTTTCATGTTCAAAATCAATTCAGCATAATTCAGCTGTATATATCTATAGACATATTATATTATACTATATTATATCATACTATATTATACTATATTATACCAGTAGTACCGCACAAGGCGGTGGCGGAAGTTTCAAAAATAGGAAACCTATAGGAGAGATTGGCTGTTGTGAATCAGGGATGGCAGAGCGAATCCACTGATGGACCGAAAGGTG
>Ga0126342_10014341_pt1 | contig 13995 bp, 17 predicted proteins | sample Cyp1metagenome_FD_92528 | JGI IMG/M metagenome (GOLD analysis project Ga0126342, IMG submission 92528) | Coral microbial communities from Lord Howe Island, Old Settlement Bay, Australia - Cyphastrea 1 metagenome | ecosystem: Host-associated > Invertebrates > Cnidaria > Coral ...
ATAGATAGATAGATAGATACATAGATAGATAGATAGATACATAGATAGATACATAGATAGATAGATAGATAGATACATAGATACATAGATAGATACATAGATAGATACATAGATAGATAGATAGATAGATACAGAGATAGATACAGAGATAGATACATAGATAGATAGATAGATACATAGATAGATACATAGATAGATACATAGATAGATACATAGATAGATAGATAGATAGATACATAGATAGATACATAGATAGATAGATAGATACATAGATAGATAGATAGATAGATACATAGATAGATACATAGATAGATAGATAGATACATAGATAGATACATAGATAGATAGATAGGTAGATACATAGATAGATACATAGATAGATAGATAGATACATAGATAGATACATAGATAGATAGATAGATAGATATCTCTACATACATAGATAGATAGATAGATTAGATTAGATTAGATTCGATAGATAGATACCGATTTGGTTTGGATGTTTGGTGACTTCCCTGCAATTGCAATGTTTGACGACACTAGAGGCTATTAGTGTCTTAGTCGTTAACATTCAATATTGACCCTAATATTACTAAGAAAAGGTATATCATGATATACATACACATTTTCTATATATAATCTTATGTATAATTTGTTAATTGTATACAAAAATATCATCATAAGTAGCATTATTAATATTAATTCACATTATGGCTATGGATCAATACATAATTTTCCCATACATTTTAGGGGATGATGATCCCTAAATCATCCATAAATCCCAGCGATTTTTCAGGTGCTGTTGGTGCGGATCGAAACCAGCCCCGATGACATTCACGGCCTCCATGCAGCGGAGGGCGTGTTGACGACGCGCTGCGGTGTCACGAGCCATGCCGCGGTGGTGGCACGCACCATGGGGCGCCCATGTGTGGCAGGGGCCAGGGAAGTACAGGTGGATTATGCTGTGCCTTGCCTTAACCTGGGGAAATTCATGGAAAATTCCGAAGATCTATGGAAAATGTGGGGAAATCTATGAAACAAATAATATATATATACATATAGTGGGATATTATAGGTTTTTCCAATATAGATGGATGGAATCGAATGGGAACAAACATGGCAGGGCGCAAAATCCCAATGTCTGGTAGGATGTCGTAGCATAATTACTGATCATTTCCTGCGGCGAATGTTCCGCCAGGGTAGGTTGTGGCATTCGGAAGTCTGGGCGATCCACTGACCTTTGCGTTGCAGACTGATAGATTCACAAAAGTTCCACCACGGTTGGGTTCCTCATCTCCCCCACGCAAACGCAACAACAAAGACACACAGGTATAAGGTCTCAACATGTCTTAACGACAATAGAATGCGCAAGATGAATGTGTTATATAGTCATCACTAGTCATCAATATCCCTCTTATTCACCATTCATATTCCATTCATATCCCATTCTTTACCATATGTTCCAACATTTTCCCATTTTTTCCTATCCATATATTTCCATAGTTTCCAACATTTTCCCACATTTTCCCATATTTTCCCATCGTTTCCCATATGTTTCCCACATGTTTCCCACATGTTTCCGATGTTTTCCCACCTTTTTCCCATAGCTATGCTATTCTTCTTGACTTTTCCCGAGGAAAATTTGCTTTCCATCTCAGGCTCGTCGCATGACGCTGGGCGATGTCGCAGTGTTGGAGGGTCAAGTGGTGACCATCGATGGCAACACAGGCGGAGGGCATCGACGGACGGGGGGAATTTGATGGGAAAATATATGGGGATTTTCATGGGGATATAAATATATAAATGTGGATTTGGAATTGTGTGGATATATAATGATAATGAAATTTCGCTATTTAATGGAATATTACTGAACATCTTACTAGAACCAGCTATAATCAACAGTTGGATGTGTCTCCGGTTTTAGTCGTGGCTGGGAAGATCATCGAACTGTGGGATTTTCCATTGCCAGCTTTGATTACTGGAGGGTATATGGTATTTATATATATATATATGTGTGTGTATCTATTGTGAATGGATGCTAATGGAATTTGGATGGGAAAATATCTGGGATATTTTCATGGGGATATAAATAAGTATATATATATACATATATTTATATATACAATGGATGCTAATGTTTTTCATGGGGATTGATGGGGGGCCCTTTTTGGCAAACAGTTTTTTTGGGCCTCTGTATAATTCCGGGAGGACATCACAACGAAGTAGTATGATACTCATGAAAAACAAGAGACTAACATAGATGAACACTCAAAAATGTGAGAATTTTACCGGTAGACTGGAGATTCGAAACATCTTAAAGGTTGCATCTGATCCAGCCATCTGGTCTTTCCTGGCAGGGTAGATTCTCCGGTGGATTTTTCGTTTTTTTTGGGTCCAAAAACCATGGGGAATTTTGTAGCCTCATGGGCCGACAGATTGGCAATCGGATTTTGGGGACCTGCAGAACCCATTGGTATCGCTCTGGAACAGCAGTGGAAAACTCATCATTTACAGATGATGAAAACAAAACCATTTATATAGGATTTTCCATGGGATTTTCGTTTGCCAGAGGGTAAGTCCAACTTTGATTTCATGATATTTGGTTAGATGTCCCATGAAATTTCCATGAATATTCTCATTAAATCACCAAATGTTTGACTAAGTTCCACAAACATCCGAAATCCCCACCATACCATTCATATCCTTATCATATCCCCCAAAAGTCCCATATGTTCCCATATATGTCTCATGTTTTGCCATGAATATGCCATGTTTTCTCCAGATTTTTCGGAGGTGAAGTGCTTTTGGGTGAGGTGCCCACCGTGACCCCTAAGCTGTCCAAAGCCTTCCGAACCATCATGACGTGGGCGGATGAGCACCTTGAATCATGGTATTTTTCAATTTTTTTGGTGGAAAAACCATGGAAAATTTGGGCAAATTGATGATTTTTGAAAAAGGGATGAATGTTCCCATGTTTGGCGGAGGCAAAACCGTGGAAAACGATGGACAATTGATGAAAGAATGTGGGTGTTCGCATGTTTTTGCGTAAAAAAACAATGATTTGTTACCTTAGTGGCTGATGGTCTCTCAGTTGTTCCCAAAATTTGCTGCAGATGGTTGGTATTAAAATCCATTTGGTTATCCATCATTGAGGAGATCTATGGGTGGGACTCTGGGACTGTATTCTGTGCAAATAATAGACTATCTTGTATGTTCATGATACCCCATTTCGGCCACTATCTGGATTTGGGTTTTTTCTATGATGAGGATTTAGAAGGTTCATTTTTTGGTGTCACTAGGGTGCCATACTCACCATGGGTACCGGTCAAAACCGGTGCTACTTCGGACTTCGGACATTGCCAAATGGATAGTTTGAGGTTTTGCCCATGCGGTTTTTTCCGAAAATGGTTTGTCCCAATGTTTTTCATTTTCAATTTGTTGGGATCTGTTTACATCCCTTTAACATCCCTTTAACGTTTTGTGTGCATCAATGTGCATCATAAGTTGGATCAGTTTCCAGATATAACCTATTCAAAACATGTTTAACCAGATATAACCAGATTTTATTTTGTAGATGATGAGGATGGGAATATTCATGTTTTTTTCGCCATTTAATAGCCATTTAAACCTCATGAAAACAGACAATTTGGATGATGTTTCTGCCCTGCCAGGTACCGCACCTTGCAGGTGCGTTGCAATGCAGAGACGCCATGTGACGCGCAACGAGCGAAGCTCTTCGGAGCTGAGGGAATTGGCTTGGTTCGCATCTTGGATGAATTCCTTGGATGATCATGGAAAAAATCATGCTTTTTTCATCGGGGTTGAGAAAGGTTTCGAAAAGGTTAATGGTGAATGATGGTTCATATATGGTCTATATGGTTAACGGTTTTATAACCATTGTGTAATTCCACCATTGAGAGCTGAACAATGGTTACTTTAGAGCTTCGCACAGCGGCACCACAAGAGCTGCCAGAAGGCCAGATAGGATCCAAGTAATCAAAGTACCACAAAATTGGCATATGTTTGGCCTTATTTAATGGCCCTGTCGGGTTTTAAGTTTTTTTCCAACCCATTAAAACCAGGGCCTTGGTAAATGGTTTCAAATGATGGCTTTCGGAACGGGGAAAAACGATTTGAAAAAGGTGCTTAGAAATGAAGCCACCAACCAGGAGACTTAAATCAATTAAACCCAAATAATCCCATAAGATATCCCAAGATATCAAAAGCTGAGGGTCTCAAATTTTCATGAAACTACACATAGACTCTGTCGCTGTGAGTGATGGTGGATGGTGGATGCCCTGAGGCACCGAGCACATGTTCTTTGAAGGTGAGCGGATTGTGGCTATGCGACAGATGATTTTGGCGGCAGATGCTTGGTGGAGCTAATGTTAAAGTGAAGTTGATGATAAGTGATGATAAATGTTTACTAAGTGCAAGATCTCTTTATGTTCCATTTTTACTGATTAAAAGCATGTGTGGGGTGCTCATTTAATTATCATTGTTTAGTATGAGCTTGTGAATTGGTGTGTGGAAAAAGGTTGAAGCAGATGTCTAATGCTTTGCTTCATGTGAAAACTCGTTCTAGCTCTGAAAAAACTGAGTGCTTTGATGGTTGGCTTCGTTTGAAAATTTCCAGAAAACCATCTTAAATGGAGCCACATTGGATTCGATATCAATCTGGTCATGTTCAGCGAAACAGGATTCGACTCTGCTACGGGGTTTCCCATGAGATTTGGGGGTGAAAAGCACCAGAAGCTTAGTGGTCCTTGCTAGTATGTGCACCAGATTTGGGGCTCCTCCATGGGAAAGGCTCAACGGTCTCCTTTTCGGTCCAGGACGAAAAGGAGCGGCAAAGTGCTCTGCAGAAGCTCCTGGAGATGCAACGCCAAGATTTTGCGGACGCCTGGTTGGAAAATGTTGGAATTCCGGGTTGGATTTTCATGGAGCTTTTAAGCGCCCACCAAAAACGGGGGAATGTTTTTGTTTGTTCCACTTTGTTCCACATCAAGTGGGCAGATGGGCAGATGTATGATAATGTGTTGTAAATACCAGTTCGATCTTGTTGCGAAACCTCCTGAGGTTTGCTGATGAATATGCCTACTCTTGCAGGTTCCGTCATGTTGCACAATCTATATTGTTTTCCCGAAGTTGCCCGAAGCATCCTAAAACTGGATAGCAACCCCTAAGTGACCAGTAGCTTTCAGAGGCTATTCCCAAATCTTCTCAAAAAATCTCCAATCTCCATCCCCATTTGCGGAATGAATTCATCTCCCACCAGTAGCAACAGCTGGTGACAGGATCCGTTGGTTCAAAGATCTGAATGGTTATGGTTGGTTATGGTTGGCCTGATAACCAACGCCAAGCTGAATGATACCACTCAGACAAAAATGTCCATTTGTTGGTCAATAGCCTCAATGATAGCCAGATTAAACTTGGTGAAGAACCCCCAAATATCAAATAATGGTAACTCTAACGCAGCAACATATTTCCAGTGTCTTTAGAAAAAGGAACGCATGCCTGAATGGTAGCCCCACATATTTGAGTAACTCCAATCCCTTTTCCATGGTTCCCAAATTACCAGCGAAAATAGTTTAAAAAAAAAAAAGAGAGAAAGACATGTCAGTTGGCTAATAACCTAAAAATCTAAACCATAGATAGCAACAACCACCATGACACAACTCTTTTTACATCCCGATAGCCCTAATTTTTTCATAGCCATTGAGCTAAGTTTGATCAACAAAGCCCCAGACCAAGGACTCCAACCGTCCTAAGTCCATGGAATTTATAGGACCCCTAATCATGGTACCGCTATTCCCATAAGATGTCGAAACCATCGTGGGGTTTCCTATCGGAGTGTGGGAGGGTCCCTGTATCCACTTTCCCATTGGTGTATGATTTTCGAAAAATAGCTGTAACTCCAACCAACCAACTATGGGGAACCAACTATATCTCTAGAAGTGGTATGGGAGTCGACCATGGTGACAGCGTATCATGGGATTGGGGTTCCCTTGTTTATGTGGTGCTCACCAGTGATAAGTTGGTCTTGTGGGCCTCACCTTGAATAAATTCCACCTTCCCATTGCTTCACAATGTCCAAAAATAGCTATAACTGAAAAACAATTGATCATTTCCCAACATTTCCCAACATCAAGCTATTTCCAAGCTACTTCCAAGCTATTTCCCAAGGACCTCTTTGAGATTTTCCCTTCCGTCACGGTGCGTCTTCTGGACGCGCCGCTGCACGAGTTCCTCCCCAGCACGGAGGCAGGGCTGGCGGCCGTCGCGGCCGTGGGCGCCAGGGTTCCGGCGTCGCTGGAGCGGGTGAAACGACGAACCGCGGAGCTGAGGGAAGCGAATCCCATGCTGGGATGCTTGGTGAAGTCATGATAGTTACTGTATATATCATTTTTATGTCATTTTTATATCATATATATATATATATGGGTAAATTATAGTGAAATATTATAATTTACCCAGATATATATATATATATATATTGTTTCTCTGTTGTTTTTTCTATTGTTTATGTATTCTGTTTTGTTGTGGATTGTTTATCTAGTCATGATGAAAATATGTTGACAATGAAAGGGGAGTCAACAAATATCAAATGGAAAAATGATGAAAAATGAATTCAATGAATTGACTATGAAAATAACGGGTGCGGTGTGATGGAAAATCTATAGAACATCTAAGTTTGATGATGATCTTGGATTTGTTCCTTGTTGTTTGTCAGGTTGGTTCAAGTGTGTTGTTTACAGGTGTTTTGAGATATTTTTATGGTGCTTGGATTTGATACATAGGGACAGTCCATTAGAAAAATGGGGTGCAGTAAGTGCAGTATTGGACAAAGATTGATCTGGTGGTTTGGAACACGACTTTTGTTTTCCATTTCACATATGGGATGTCATCCTTCCCATTGACTTTCATAGTTTTCAAGATGGTAGGTACACCACCAACCAGTGATGTTTGGTGATGAAAATATGTGAGTATAGTTGGCCCAAGGGGTATCAAGAAATGCGGGAACATCTTGAAAGTGGGGAACACAAGCAACAAATCCGGATTGGAGGAAGGTGCCCCAATGGTTTTAGAGGCTTGGCACGTACAGAAATGGTATGCGGACTGCTGTCCGCTTCTAGAAATCTGACATCGAATCATATCGAAACAATCCATGCCTCGCAATTTTGTTGATTATTGCGACCTACATTTTCCCATAAAATGTTTCATGAAACCAATAAGCCACGTTTGAGTCTCAAATTCACTGATTATTGCCCCTATTTTGCCCATAAATCTTCGAATTGTACCGTCTGGGTATGGATCAAAACCCATTTATACTGACGCCATATTTGTGGGGGATGAACGTCCATAGCTGCTAACTATTTTAATGGGTACAAGTTTTTAAACCCAAATATCCATACGTCTTGAATATATGCATACAATTGTAATCAATTGTATACAATACCCATTTATAAGAGGAAATATGCCATTTATATAGCTGGGTTGTAATACGTTTATTGGTTATGTTTTTTTTTGGAAGTGAGTTTTTAGCTGGTTAAATCAATCCATTGAGGTTTGACAATTCTCTCCATTTTCCCCAGATTTTCTCAGGTATGTTCCATATTCCCCCAAGAATTTTCCCAGAAAATCATGGAACATCAGCTTCGGACAGCCCCAAGACTGTCCATATTTACCAGATCTTTCCCAGAAATCAAGCCATCCACCGTCTTCCCTATGATCTCCCTAGGTCATCGTGGCTGTCGTTTGGCCATCACCTACCCTGAGATCTGCCAGATGCAAACGCGCGCCATCTTCGAAGCCGTGGCTAGTCTGGGACGACGCCAACAGGTGCCCACAGTGGAGGTGATGGTGCCCTTGGTGTCACATGTGGAGGAGCCACTCGGGGTGGATTGGATTGATTTAGCTATGAAAAAATGATGGATTTTTCACCTTGAAAATGATGTGTTTAATGATGGGGGATTTGTGAAAAAACCCTCTGGTTAAATTGGTTTACATAAACAATCAAAACTGGTCATGTAAAACGGTGTAAAATGGTTGGCTATTGGGACAGGTGGATATTTCGGTGGATATTTGGTCATCAGCCCTAGGAGTTCAAGATCTTAAAACTGGTCGTGGAGAAAACGGTCCTGGCAGTGCAGCGAGAGCAAGGGATGAGCTTCAAGTATCACATTGGGGCCATGGTGGAGTTGCCGCGGGCCTGTTTGCAGGCGAAACAGGTGTTGATTGGTTGGTGGAATAGTTGGAGATGATAGATACACCTCTTGTGTCATGAAACCCTGGAAAATCCAGCATTGTTTGAAGCGCGTTGATTTCCCAGGAAAAACCACTTCAAACTTCCATTGGGGATGTTCGTTATTGCCACGTAAGTTTGCCAGCGTGTGGAGTTGGATCTTCCCATTTTTTCGAAGGAAACCAATGAAAAATCTATGAAAAATAGATGAAAATAGGGGAGCCCCAAATTCACTGCTTCATCATGTTGCCCATTTTCCATAGGCCTCGCGTTGCGAGGCCGAGAAGTTGGCGCAGTCTGCGGAGTTCTTCAGCTTCGGCAGCAACGATCTGACACAAAGCACCTATGGACTCAGCCGGGATGATGCTTCGACCTTCTTGCCGCCTGGATCTCTGAAAAAAATGAGGATTTTTGACTGGAACATATAATATCATATAATGGAAACTGATGTTAGATGAGGTTGAAAAAAAGGAGAAAAGATGCTGTTCGATGGAATTTCTTAGATCCGTTGTGACTGATTTACCTGTTAAAAATGACTACAGCCATGTTAGATGAGGTTACATTCTGTTGCGCACATATTGCAAGGACAGAAAAACTAGTGTCATGTGTCATGCATTTCATAGTTATTTCTAAGTTGAGCCAGGCCGTGTTTAAGGCCCGCATTCTCAACACACCCAAGGCCCCTATCCTAAAAATGCGAAAAACCCTCCGGTAATCAAACGTGGCAACGGGGAATCCCCTAGAAATGAGGTGTCAGACGCTGGGAAAAACGATGGGAAAAACATCAACGGTGGAGTTTGAAATTTTGCCATGTTTGATCACCGGATGGTATCTATATAGTCTATATCCCATTTTGTTTGGGTAAAACCATGTAAAACCTAAACTTCAATATTTCTCTGTGAAAGGCTGCCTGCAGTTGCTACCAGTTGGACGCAAATGTTTACTTGTGAAATCTCAAAACACGTCGATGACTTGCACTAAAACTGTCCGGTTGCTGTTCCGCTTTCCGCTTTTCCAGTTGTTTTGAGTGTTTAAAAACATAAAAAGTATCTTTATTTCATAGCTGAATGACAGCTGCCATGCTTAAGAAAAACTTGGCAGTTGTCAATTTTGCTGCGGTTATAAAAATACATTCACTCCATGTTTTCGCTCAAAACCCATCAAAAAATCCTGGCAGTTGCCATTTTTGCAGCGATTCCTGAGGCCAAACCTCACTTTAATCCATATTATAATGGGATAGATATCTCAACGATTATTGAGGTTTAATAAACCAATCAGGATATTGGGTCGTTTTTTTGGGATATATCCTTTCAAAAATCCCAGAATCGTGTGGGATGTATAAATCCTATTACCTATGAATCCCCATGATTGCTATAAAGATCATGAAAAACCTTATGATATTTGGGATACATACCATTGTTTACCCTCTGGTAAACTAACATAGCTATGGAAAGTTTCCATTTTTTATGAGCAAATCAACTATAAATGGCCATTTTCAATAGCTATGTTTGTTTACCACAGTGTATGTGTTTTACCAAAAAAAACTAACAAGAAAACAATGATATCATATGATATCCTCCATGTTTTCCCCATGTTTTGCGAGGCCCGACTACAAGGCCAAGGGGATTCTGGAGCAAGATCCCTTCGTGACTCTGGACACTGAGGGTGTTGGGGAACTGATTTTACTGGCCGTGGAGCGGGGCCGCAAAGCTCGAAGTGGCATGAAGATGGGTATTTGTGGTGAGTGCCTTGGGTGAAACAGCCATTTCTCTGGTAAAAATTGGTGAAAACTGGTGAAAATGGATGAACATGGGTGAAACTGCAACCTCCTCAACCTGCCAAAGTTAATGATAAACATAGTGACAACAAGGACAAGAAGAAGAACAAGGAAGAACAATACTCCTCATCTAAACGTTCCTTAAACCATCCTACCATCCTCCCATCCTCTAACAGGCATGGTGGTGACCCCGGCAGCATCGATTTCTGCAACCGCATCGGTTTGGACTACGTGAGCTGCTCGCCGTGGCGCGCCCCCCTGGCACGCCTCGCTGCGGCACAGGCGGCGCTGCGCGCTGACCACGGCGACGGCGACAGGGCGAAACGCAACGGCACAAGGACGACGACGACGATGACGACGACGACGACGACGCAGCCGCGGCTGGGGCGATGCAGGTCGTGGTGACAAGGAGCTGCTGATGTCGTGGTGCTGTTGAGCTGTGACTACTGTAGATATGACTTATAGAATTCGAAGTTGCTTTTGTGCCATGTATTAACAAACATTGTAATACACAAACATACACATTACATTATATGGTGCTTGACAATCGGTTCAGAGACCAACGTCACGTAATCATACGGAATCCAGCTTTGAAGTTCTTGGTTTTTCTGTCGGAAAGCCCTGGACAAGGCCGAAGAACACTGAATTCTTTACAAGTGAAGATTGCGGCCTTTTTGTTTGAGAGGCACATTTTCTCAAACTTGTCACTGCTGAAAATTCATAAAGCCTGGATGAAAGCAGTGCCGAGTAGACCAGTTTTGGGTGTTCGTGATGACACCTGTAATGCGCAATGCAAGACTTCCCATTGTCCATCATAGGACGCCTTTGAAGGATTTAGAGTCTTTATGTCATTAAAAAATTTGTTATTTGGGTGGTTTCGGCTCTGGGATCCAAGATTTGGGGCCTGAAAACTGGTTGCAAACCTTACACGGTGAAATCCATCATCACCTTCTCATTGCGATAGCCGATCTTTAAGGGGAAGATCACCGATTTTCAGACACTCAACTCATATTTTTGGGTTGTGGGTTATGTTGAGTAAGATTAATTTCCGGTCTGACCTCACTCTGTTAACAACATGGTTGATGAGCTGAAGCCGCTCATGCATTGGAACTTCCATCGCTCAGTGACTGGAGTTCACCCTGCTGCAGCTGCACACGCGGCAAAAGCGAGCCGCAGATCAGTTGATGTAACCGGGTGTATTGGGATGTGAGTTGTTTGAAAAAATGGCAGATACATGACATGATACATGAAGATAGCCCATTTCATGGCCATTTCAATTTAATACTGTGGATGGAGGAACTATTGGTAACTATGACACACTGTAAATAATGGGACTATAGCTAAACCATCTACCAACGCAGGATTTCTTCCATCCACAGTACGTTTTAACGTGGAAAAGAATGATGAACATGACATGATCGGTGGTGAAGGTTCACCAGGCAATTTCCAGATCCAGTTGGAGAAACCGTGGAATTTCTGCCCAGAGATGGTCCTGCAGCATTAACAAGCGGGGAATAATCTTCAGTGAATTTTCTCCTCCAGATTTCCAGTGATTCCAGAATTCTGCAGCATGGCGTTCTGCAGTGTTTCTCAACTTCTCCATGTGACTAAAATCCCAGTCGATGAAGGCACAGGTGTCAAAGCAAGCGGGTCTTTGAGGCGGCGATTGGGTCTCAGGGGGATGGAGCCCAACGTATTCAGAAAGGTGATGTTTCAGAGTTTCATGGCACGTTGGCACGTTCCACCGTGAGTCCCAAATATACCCTCCAGTATCCTCCAGTAATCAGTCACATCGCTGGAAAATCAGCCATCATTCGATGGTTTTACCGTAACAAAACCCGGTTTTTTATTTCGGGGATTTTCCAGCCAGCCACGGTGAAGCGTAGAAGTGACGAGTCCTGGTCACCGGTGGGGGTTGGTTTAGACCCAAAAATTGATCACCCGTCGTCACCATGACCATAATCCACATCATGGCAAACCATGTAAGCCATGTAAGCCATGTAAACCGATCAAGAATGATTTACATGATGGCAACGATAACAGTAATAATAAGGACAGTTAGTGACAGTTATACTATGTTATACTTATATAAATATATCATCTTATATCATCTTATATCATGTATATAATATAGATATATATATATGTATACTATATATATAAATTACATAGATTTACATAGCCACATCATCCTTTTCAGGTCCCATAATCGTCCCATCCCTGTCCGGCGCTTTTTTTTTAGTGGCTCAGCCGATGGCGAGCAAAGCTTGGGCCGCGGAAACGGATCCGTCGGATCCGGACACGTCGTGGGATGGATCCGATGGATCTCATGGCATGGGATGGGACCAGGCGACCAGGGGAGGCCACCAGGGGAGGTTACGAAATGTTACCGAAAAGCTGAGATTTGATGAGATTTCTGTGGGATTTCCAGTCAGGATATGATGTCAACCTTTTTCGTCCTTCCAGTTTCCACAGATACTCTATTTGAGACGGGGATTAGAAACAAACACAGTTTTCAATTTGTTGATCAATGAGCGACCAAGAAATTGTGGTCCGTGGGCGGCCTTTACACATCAGCCATGAATCTGCGAGGAAAAGATCACGACTCACGACAATCCCCAAATCACCATGACTGTTATAAACATTCTGAAAATCTCCCCCCCTTTGTTTTTATTGCTTACAACAGTCCTTGTTGTGTAGTTCTGATGTTTCAATCATTTTCAATCCCCCAATTTATGGCCACACTTGAATCCGGAACATGATGTTCTAGTGGTTGTGGGGTACCCTATTTTTATGCAAAACCATTCTAGTTTATCCCAGCGTTTATCATCATATTCCCACTTTTGATGATAAGAATTATGTTAGATTCTCATGTGTTTTGGTAAAGAGCACCATAGTTCGCTTGTTCTTAGCCAACAGTAGGGAACCATAAGTATTTCCTGACTATATCTATGTCATGTTGTTTTTGTTGGTACCCCAAGAAAGCCTCCGGTATTTTTTCCGGAACATGGCCCGCATCACAAGTTACCACAGGGTATTATTTACAATTCAAGTTCCATCGAATTATGTATGGAATTATGTATACTTATGTTGTTTATAGCTGGTAAATAGACCATTGTTTTCATCCATTTAGTATGTCTAATCCAAGTTTATTCATGGGGCTTTGAGCCGTACCCTCTGGCATTATATGGGTAGCTTGAAGATCCCAGAGCTGGAAGTTGATGGCTGTCAAAATCATCGCCAAGCCATGGCGGATTGTACAGCAAGCCATGGCTTCCTATGACACCGGAGGGTATCATAATGATTACATGATTACTCATGAGTATTATATGGGTATTTGTTTGATTCCATCAATAGAATGATACCATCATATAGTTCCAAGAACAAAAAAAACAGTAATATGACAAGATTATCATTGTAGTTCCTATTGTTTTTAATTTATTATTGCAGTTCCTATTACTATCACTTACAATGATGAAGTATGATAATTGAACTGTTGATGATCTCCTATTATCCGTCTATTTCTATCCTATTAACTAGGTATCAAAAAACATTAGTTCCTATCATGGCAACTATTGTTATCAATGGCAATGATGACACCGGAGGGTTGCCATGTGACACCGCCATGTGACACCGCAGTCACCAGGTGATTTATGATCCCATGGACTGCCAATTCTACACTTGGCAGCTGGCCATCGCACAAAATCTGGGCGGCCGCAGGTGTGGATAAAATGGAGGTCTGTGGGTTAGAACTGAATCTCATGGGTTTCAAAATGTTTCAAAAAATGAAGGTGCTAACCAGATGGTGTTTTTCATGGGCTTTCAAAATGTGTTTTTCATGAGATTGATGATATACACTGGTAGGACAAAAGTTGCGCTTGTTGAGCTTCCCACAGTGAACATGTTTGGCTTCTTCTTCTGCACACCCTTTCCCCGTAGAATCCTAGCATGGAGCTTTGTCGTACCCCGGTCG
>Ga0126342_10014342_pt1 | contig 13995 bp, 12 predicted proteins | sample Cyp1metagenome_FD_92528 | JGI IMG/M metagenome (GOLD analysis project Ga0126342, IMG submission 92528) | Coral microbial communities from Lord Howe Island, Old Settlement Bay, Australia - Cyphastrea 1 metagenome | ecosystem: Host-associated > Invertebrates > Cnidaria > Coral ...
AACTTGATGTAAACCACCATACCGGCTTGGTTCAATGTCATCCCACCTTTCCAAGTTTCAACTGCCTCAAATGAGGCTGTAGATCCACCATAAGGGCCACGTGGCCCAAGCAGCGGCCAGACAAGAATCAACCAAGTGTCCAAAATCATGAAAAACATAAAAAACGCTCGGGGTCAAAAAAAACAATGACTTACTGAAAAGAACATTTTTTTTGAAACAGCAGGAAAAAAAACATACATAGGAAGACATAGGTTATGTATAACGAGTTCCCCGAGAACCACTTCAGAAGCATCCCATGTTTTTTTCGTCAGGACAGGACCTCAATGGTCTCAGCATCCTGCACCACGCTGCCAGTCAGGGAAATGCCTGGGCTGTTGAGGCGACCGGACCTGCACCGGACCTGGGAGTTGAAGCACCTTGGGACCAAAAAAAAAAGGGTAAAACTGGGGTAAATCCCCCATAAAAATCATGGGAAAATGATGATTTAAAAGGAAGCATCCTGCAAATGACCTTAGTTCAGGTGAGTGAATTTATCTGGTTGGTGGTTTCAAACATATTATATCAGCTATATAACTATAACAGTAACCAGATAATGGGCCCATTATAGATTATATCTGGTTATATCATAACATATCCTAGTTATATATCCAAATATATTCCCATACTGCTTGGTGGTTTCAAACATGTTTTTGTCCATTTCATATATGGGATAATCCTTCCCATTGACTCATATTTTTCAGAGGGGTAGGTAGACCACCAACCAGTAACCCAGTGATGTAGGTAAATATACCATGGAGCATATGGAATATATATATATATATATTATATTATAGATGTCATTAGTATATGTTTTTTGTTTATATGGGTAAAACAATGATATAATAGTAAGGTTATATACCATGAATGTGGATTATCTACTATATCTAGTGGATATACCAGTTTTACTATCATGGTGGATAGAACAATGCCATGTGGGTAAAACAATGCAATTTTTACCGCCCATGACTGGTCAATCTATGGTCAATAATGGTTAATAATGGTTAATAGTTGGAATAATGTGGGTAACACAATGATATAACAACCCACCCATGACTGGGAATGGTAGGTTATACTAAAATGGTGATGGCTGGGGGATGGTTTATGTTTTTTTTGCCCCACATTACTAATTCCAAGTCTGGCTAAGTCTAGAAAATACATGAAAAAACAACTTACAAGTCTGGAACAAAACAAATCCCCCCATTTCGTTGGTGGTTTCAACTTGTGTCAGTTTTATTAGTTTTATTCCATACCTGTTTGGAATGATGATTACCAACGGACTCACAAATTCGGGGATTAAACTCTACACCACCAGGTTTGGATCGGGGGAGTTCCCGTGCTACTACAGGCCTTTCCAATTCCAGCCATGTTTCTGGATAAATTATGGTGCAACCTAGCTGTGACCTCACTGCAAGTGATTGGAACTGTAAGGGTAACTCTATATATACAAGGTGGTGCCCCCCAGTTATAAGTTGGTTTATAATCCCATTAACTATAGATATATCACCTATAAACCATAGTTATTGGAGTTATAAACCAACTTAGCTATCTAGGGGCACCACCTTGTATATATATATAAGTATCCCAAAATGCCATGTTTCATCTTGGTGAATTGCTTATTTCTACCCTCTTACATCTCTTAAATGGTTGCTTATTGGGACAGATTTCTATTGAATCACCATTTGGGTATGGATCAAACCCTACTATAGCAAACCCAAACAGATAGAAACAAATGGACACCTGGATTTTTCTTGGGAGAACAGGAATCATCGAACTACCATCTTGGCAACACTAGACTCGGCATTTTGAGGGTTGCTTAATATACGCAATGTTTTGGATCAACATCCATTTTCTCAGTGGCCATTTCAGGAACCTAAATTGGAGGTACCTACCACTTTTTCAGTGCTAAATTTCGGGGAATATCCCCACAAAGTATTGCATTATATAGTTTAGTACCTTTATTTTAGGATACTGAAATTCCCACTGATGATAGGGGATAGGCAGCAACATCCAACACCGGGTTTGTCTGATTTTTTCTGAATCCACTATGAAAACTATACATCATTATTTTCTGATTCCAACTTATAAAATGGGATAATCTATATACAGTTATGGCCATGGATATTAGCCCTAACTGGTTATAAATCATGGGATTAATGTCATAAACCATCAATGGGGTTATATATATATATATATAAAAGTACTTATGCTTACTTCAATGGGATTAAGGCCATAAACCATACATTTTGGGCTATGCCTATGCTGTCAAGTTGCAGCTGCGACACGGGAGAGCCTCGGATCAGGCCATCCTGAAGTCTGCGAGCAAGGCGAAGAGGAAGGAACTGGCGATGATGCAGGATAACTATGGCTACTTCACGCACGCTGGAAATGCATTTTTTGTTGACTTAATCCAGGGAAATATGAAAAAATAATACTGTATAATATGCATATTTTGTTTTGCTTTTTTTGGTGGGGGATTTAAACATTCAAATAAACATATATAAGATATTGACGTAAAATTAACATATATGAAACAGTGATGTATATAGCTTATATATTGTTTGGAGATTAAGATTTGTTAAATGAAGTTAATCCAGCAGGAACATATTAATGATGTAACTTGTACTATCCCATTATTGTTTTTTTTACTCATGATATTCCCATTAGTGTCTGATGAGACTCTCTATTGTATGCATCTCCCTATATATGACACCCACTCATAACTAGAAATAATTGTTTCTCAATGTCCATGTTTCTGGATTTTGCTTCCATGTTTCGGTGAAAACATTGATAAACAATGGATATATTGATCAATATTAATCAATTGGGAAATTAACCCTTTCTTTCTTGATGTAGTCATTGTCCCACACTTCAGTTGGATCTTGCCGATCATCGCAACATGGGTATGGCTCAAAAGTGGATACCCTCCAAAATGGGTTAAAGGGAAAATCTAAGTATTTGGGGTTGAAAAGCGATGGTTTCAGATTTTCCCAATCCATTGATACCCAAAGATTGTGATCGGACAACAAAACCGATCAGCCTATCACTAGGTTGCTAGGTCCATGTGTTTTGAAGCTTGATACATTCTTGTGTGGCTGGCGTGTCCTCTTTGATTGCTTGTTGCTTAGAATGATGTTGCTTACACCCCCCAAGTATCCCCCAAGTTTGTTGACTAAAATACATTTTTATTAGTTGCAATAATTTTGCTGAGTCTCCCCTTTGTTTTTAAACATACCTCCACTAACTAATATCCACTGTTTCAGGTGAATTCCATGTTTTTTAGTGGTGAAAACGTTCAAATGCGTGAAACCATCCAATTTTCTGGTAAAATCAACAAAGAACTCCAGCAATCATTGTTTTTTCTGTTAGCAGATCAAAACGATTACAAAGGGATACATTGCGCATGCAGTTCACATGTTGGTTGATAGAAGCTGGGTCTGTCTGCAAATAAACTACCGCAAATTTCATGGATAGTGATTTTCCTCCCTATTCAAATGGCCTTCGCAGCATCCATAACTTAGGGGTGTTAACATCTGGTAATTTAACATATATATGGAAAATCGCCATTTTTAATGGGAAAACTCACTATAAATGGCCATGTTCAATAGCTATGTTAGTTTGCAGGAGGGTAACATATGTTAACCATTTTCAGGCACATTCAACTGCTGAATCCAGCATTTTTTTCGCGGCATCAGGTTACCGCGCACTGGACTGGGCCGCGTTGAGTGACTTCAACGAGACGGTCGCTGCGCTGAAACGCGGAGGCAAAAGCGTGGAGGCGAAGTGGGAACTCCATGACTTCCGTTTGGGAACACCCTGGTTTTGCTAGTGGGATAAGTAGGGTTCATCTACTTATAATGGGATAATCATGGGATAATAATTGGATAATGATGGTTAATGATGGTTAATGATGATTAATGATGATTAATATCTGGTTGGTGGTTTCAAACATTTGTTATTTTCCATTTCATATATGGGATAATCCTTCCCATTGACTTTCATATTTTTCAGAGTGGTAGGTCAACCACCAACCAGTATACCCTCTGATAATTTAACGTAGCTATTGACAATTACCATTTAGTGAGTTTTCCCATTAAAAATGGTGATTTTCCATAGTTATGTTAGTTTACCAGAGGGTAACTGTAACCCACTTACTATATAACTGGGATGAACCGCCATGACTTCCGAAACCTCTGTTCTTATTCTGAAAAATGGTTTGTTGAATGGGTGGGCAGGGTTTGAATGGGTTTGAAACCTCCAGATGTTCTCAAAAAATGGTTTGTGGAACGGGTGTTTAATATTTTTGTTAATTGGTTTTAATGGTGTGTTTCAGTGATAAGATGTAATAAGTATCAAAAACCATGGTGAAATTGGAGTTATGTTCACCAACTTGGCTATCATTTGGGGTCTCCACTTTGTAGGTCTTTACTCTCCATGAGAGGGTTTCGAGTTTCGAGTTTCCTGCTAAGAATTAAAAAAAAAAACTCACACACACACACACACCTTCAATGGGGAAAAATGCGTTCTGGTTTCATGTTTTGCCATTCTGGGCGAACTATAACGACCTCACTGTTCTTCCGAACCCTGGAATCATGGTTAGATTGCGGGGAATCATCCCAAAATGGCCGCAAGTTTCAGGTTAGTGAATTAATGTAATTCATTATATATATATACATATGCATACAATATCATGATGATTTTTTGTAGCATCTCATTTCTATAGTTCTATAGTATTTCTATCATGAAATTTATGATCATTATATAATGAATTTGCCCAGATTCATGATGAAATTGCCGAGCAGTCAAGCATCTCAACTGGACACTGCAGGAGGCGGCCGATGTCGAACAGGCTCCGGAGGCGAGAAAGTTGGGCTGATGTATTATACAAACAAAACATAACAAAACTATATGGTCAATGGGGATTATAAAACTATATGGATAATGATACTTATATAATTAATTAATGATACTTATAATTATAACTTGTAACATTGTAAATAATCAATGGGAATTCCAGGATCCTAAAATGGAGGTACTGTACCATATAAGGGTATATTTTGTGGTGATATTCCCTTACATAGGCCTTACATAGGCCTTATATATGGTAGGTACCTCCAATGTAGGATCCTGAAATGGCCGTTGATATAAATGTTTTTTGTTTCAACCAACATTCACGTAACTGGGGGCGTCCACGTAGCAGGGATCCAAACTGATGAGAATTACGCTGGTCTTTGTCCCGCATTGCTAGGGTTATGCCATTGATAGCTGGGTTATTATATGTTATAACCTCAACTTACAAACCAATTACCCTCTGGTAAACTAACAGTTTGCTATTGAAAATGGCCATAGAAATAGTGGATTTACCCATGAAAAATTGTTATTTTCCATAGTTATGTTAGTTTACCAGATGGTATTAAGTGGGATAGTCCTCCAAGTGGTTCCTGACTGGGTCAACCAACGTCGTGCTTGCGTGTGGATGATGTCATATTGAACACTGATGCTACAAGGGTTGAAGGAGGGGGGTTCTACTTGGGGCAATATCCAAACCACGTTCCCATCCCCAGAACAGTTTTTTCCCCAGGCCCTAAAGCTTTTTCCCGCTGCTGACGCTGCAGCTTGGCGTGTTGCGGCGGTTTGAGGATCCAAGATCTTGGAGTGAGGCGAAGCCGACTTCCCCTAGGCTTTTCCGCAAGTTTAAAAAGAATAAGCTGGGATGTTGACCCTCAACACCGGAAACATATATACTGGCAGCATGTTTCGGAGAACATGTACATCTAATGGTACTACAATGATATATGTATACATGTCATAAGGTGTATACACATATATTTGTATATCATACAGTACATCATGTATCATGTATATATAATGATATATATATACATATACATATTTATCTACATCCTTGGTGTAAAAATGACTCACCAGTAGAATTCCTCACCATAAAAGCCGCCCTCGGATTCTGAGGACGGAGGCCTGGGTGCCTGCAGCGTGGAGGGTGCCTGTGATGGTGGCTGGAGGGGGATGGAAGGCTTGGTGCCCAGCGAAGCTTGGACCTGAGGGGAGTGGTTATAGTTATTACCCTCTGGTTATTTAACATAGCCATGGAAAATGGCCCATTTATAGATGATTTTCCCATTAATACCTCCATTTATAAGGGATTTTCCATGGCTATGTTAAATAGCCAGATGGTATTCATATTATAGTTCAAAAGTATTTACATCATTTTATATCGGGTTTGTTAGTTTATAAGCATTTGTAACCTTTATATGATTATATATAAATATATATGTTTATTAGGCTGAGGCTGGGGTTCATTGAGGGTCTATTAACCACCAACAACCAGTTTACTAACGATCTATTACCAACTAACTCTCTGAACCCCCAATGGATACATGGTATACGCGCAGGACTCGGGGATGTATGATCACTAGGGGTATGAACTATGAACCAGTGATTAAACGGGATCCTCCAGGTAGGAAACTATGTTTAATTTTACCCTTTGGTTATTTATCGTAGCTATGGTATAGATGGCCCATAGAAATAGATGGTTTACCGAACTTAATAGCATGGTGATTTTCCATGGCTATGTTAGTCATAACCAGATGGTAATTGTAGTTGATATTTTGCGCCAAGTTGCGCTTGATTGAGTTTATGCAGATAGCTGCCAGTGTCCCAAAAACAAGGGGATCATCAATTTCTGTAGTAGCTGCATGGTGGGGCTGGGGGGATACCTTGGAACTACAACAGCCATATCAAAGAAACCTGGCGATTTCAGCTTGGTGACCTCTTTGTTTTTCTCCCACAAACATAATCAAGTGTTGTATAGTTGGATTAAAACATGAAATCGCTGGGATCGATTTCAATCACAAGCGCCGGCGATTTCCGGGTCTTCGGACTACTTGTGGACCACTTGGACCACTTGGGCCACTCGTTTCTTGCCTGAGGAATGGTTGCCAGATGAACCTTGTGCTGTCGATGTCATTGAGAGCTCTCAGTGCCACGGTTGCAGCAGAAAAATGGTCGATCCGAAGAGTCAGATGTTTCCTAACCCAAATGCTCCATGGTGCTGGTATATTTACCATTATTTACCTACATAACTGGGTGATGAATTGGACAAGGGCAAATGTTGGGATTCATATTCCAGCACCATGGGTTGCATTTGGGTAAGGCTATTAATGCCAGTTTCATAGTCATTGGTTTGGTTTCCGAGAACATTTTACAAGTAAATCAGGACATACCATTGAATTTATCTTTATCAGGAAGCCACCATCATCATCATCACCACCATCATCATCATCATCACCATCACCATCACTATCACCATCACCATCAACATCACTACTACTATTACCATATCACTAGGGTTACTATTATCATGAACCATTGTGAAATTATACTGTAGCTGTATATTCCATAGTTGCCCAGAGGCTCCCATCGTCTGAGGTTCGATGTGGATATCTTCCATAGGCGCCGCCGTCACGTCGTCGCGTCACGTCGGGCCAGGGTGGTTGGGCGTTGAAGCCTTCCAGGTGAGAAATCCAAAGGTGAAACGCGTGCACCTGGCAAGTGGGTCGTTAAGAAAAAGATGTTGGGCCCTAGCTATTGGCGTAAACATTTGGGACGATACTGCAACAGTCAGTGATTCCCAATCCGGTATGTGTGTATATATATAATTATATATATTATATATATATATATGTGCGTCATCATATGTCAGGCCTTGGCGTAGTTGATTCAACCACAAATGAATCGTTCGAAGCCCATCAAGGGTTTTTTGGATTTTGTTTGACCCAGTTTGGTGTGAATTCTTTGAAAGGATGATGGAAACCAATCAGCTTTGTGCTGTTCCAAGTTCCAACAAAACTGGCACGCCAGGCACTACATGTTTCATCCTCGTCCGCTTCTGATCAAAGGCACGGCATGGGATGCTGTTGGGATTTCTCCCGTGAGCACTGCGTGCCCGTAGAGCATGGCACGGGTTCCTTAAACCTGTTTCACTTCTGAAGAAAGGGTTTGGAATGGTTTGGATGGTGGTTTTCTATGGTTTTCTGCTTTGAGGTTGATATAGATGCTTCAGCGCTCCTTGCCAATGGCGATGCACTCTAAGATTCTAATTTACTAGTTAGTGGTTCAAAGTCCGATTTTGGTGGCTAGTCAACATTCCCATTTTGGTTGATCAAGATCCTGGCAGGGATTGTCACATTCCCATGAACTGGGAATCCCGAAGGGCCTTCTGGGAATGAATTCCATGGCAACGGAAAATCCATACAATATATTTATGGATATACGAATGTATAGATGTATTTTCATGAACACCTCCATTGTTTTGTGTATTTTCCCATGTTTTTCCGATGCTTTCGTATGATTTTCCCCAAAAAAAACATCCCATGTTTTCCTTGTGGATGTCCGGTAGTTAAAAAATCCCAGGAGCAGGGCGACCCAGCAACGAAAGCGCCGGCCACTGGACGCGCGATGGACTGCTACTGCAAGCGGGGGAGCGAAAGGTCGAGGCGGAGCTTTTTCCGCGAGCGCAGGCGGTTCGAGTTGGGGGAGCTGATTTGGGTCATGAGGGTCAAGATGAGGAATTTAGAGAATTTAGATGAAGGGGATGACGCTGTTTTGTTTTTTGTTTTGATGTCGATTTTGAGCCCTGTCTTGTTTTTTCCGTTTGCTGGAGGTTGTTATGTAGATGTTTTTAGTGGTGGTATCACTTCATGCCCTAAGGTTTAGGATGGTTTGAGCTTGTCAGCGAGCCGGATAACACTGTAAGAACGTTCCTGGGTAGTCAAGTTATTTGCGGTTTCAAACATCTACCTTAAACCTTAGTTGACCCATAGAAACTGGGGCAAAAAAATGTGAAAGTAAGAGGATTCCTGGGTAAATGGATGAGTAAATACATGTACATACCAATCTTTATGGGTCTTGATTGCGTGTCTAAGCTCCATGAAATGTGTTATTTTCAGACAACTCCCATACTGTACCGATCATACATGACCATACCATATTCTTGTTCAGACATCATGTTATATAGTATCTTGACCAGATGATATCACCATTGAAGGTCTTATGGTCTTATATCCCTATTGATATCCATTAGCTACACAATATGACATCAAACTCCGTATCCCATTATAGATTATATATGATTATACCATATTATATCATATTTAGTTATATATCCAAATATATTCTCATAGAATGCCTCATGTCCCCAGAAAACTGGTTAGATTCCCAGTTCCCATTTGGACCTGGCTTTACGACGTGGGGAGGTCTTTAATGGTTCCCATCCGCAGAAGATGACTTTGAGGTGGGCACGATACGATGCGCAGTTGACCCCGGGGGTTGATAGTGAACTGCAGTATATATTACCTCCCCTCCCCACACACACAAAAAAAGAAATAGAATTCGGTAAGGTACCAGTATTTGAGTATAGGATCTTACTCTTTTATCTTCTTTTGGGGTACTTTTTGTACATATTCTAGCAGAGGATAGAAGATCATTAATAGAAAAATTTGGGAGTGCGATACGTAATAATTAGATATTTTTGCTATTCTATCTTTTTGGGCGTGTTACTATAACATTCGAGGAGGAGAAACAGTGACGGAGGAATCACCAAACCAAAAATATGGGAGTTCACAACAGAGATAGTGGTTTTGTGATGTTTTGTGTGGTTTGTTGTTGGTTTATATTGGTTTAATGTTTAATGGGGAGAACAGTGTCGTTTGTCGAACACTTTTTTGATGTATGTGTATGTATGGTCCATATTTATAATATAATATAATATTATATAACATAATATAATATAATATAATATAAGTATATATATATATATTATATTATATATATTATATTATATATACATATACATATATAATATTAGATGCATATCATGATATCTTCTTTTTGGTCACAGTCCATTTTATGTCAACATGTGTCAACCCCGGCCCCGATGCCACCGGGGACGCCCGGATCGCGTCGCCAAGTGCAGGGAGTATGTCAGCCTCCTGGAGAGTCGCACCGAGACCACAGCGCGGAAGAAGTGTCTTGACCATAGAATCATAGAGTGTTTAGGTGTGGTATGGATCAATACCTATTAATACCATTTTTAATGGGATGAACATCCATTTACCAGCTATTTTGGGGTTCACTAGGTACCAGGGTTTTGACCCATCCCCATATATATATATATACACATAATTATACATATACCTAGTCACCTAGTCCTGACCATTGATTGGAAAAAGAGCGACAACACATGCAATACACATACATATATACACATAATTATACATATACCTAGTCACCTAGTCCTGACCATTGATTGGAAAAAGAGCGACAACACATGCAATACACACATATATATATATCTACATACATACATACATACATACATACATACATACATACATATATACACATATTATACATATATACTGAACATTGATATTTAACCCATGTTTTTTGTGGCTCTCTTTGCCCACATGACCCTTTCTTGGGGCCTTTCAAGCCAGCTGGCCCTATGTCGCATGCTCCGACATTGGAAATCCATTGGGAATAGCATGGACAAAAATGCTGGGGATACTCGAATTGAGTAGTGTTTTTCAGGAAGTTGGAAAAGAGATCAATAGTGTTTGTGTAACATAATGTGTTTTATCAAATTTCAACACCAAAAAGTGTTTACGTCGACAAATGTGTGTTATATCACATCAACTATCCTCTGGTAAATTAACATAGACCCTGAAAATAGCCTAGTTTTAATGGAAACTAATCTTCCAAACCCTATCTGCCAGGGTCTATGTTAATTTACCAGAGGGTAAATGGTCTGTGTTTATTTGGTGTGTCCCCATTCCAAGACGGTAGCGCAGATCGAGTTGACCCATGGAGTCCCATGGAGATGGAGGTCTTCAAGGTACAAACCATCATTCCCAGATTTTATGGTGATTTTATGGTGATTTTATGGTGATGTATGGTGACTTTATGGTGATTTTATGGTGATTTATGGTGATTTAATGGGATTTAATGGGATTTAATGGAATTTAATGGGATTTAATGGGGTTTAATGGGAATTTCTGATTAATTTGGGTAAATTATAACGACCTCACTGTTCTCCCTCACTGGGAATGATGGTTAGTAGGCGTAACTATCCCCAAATGACCGCAAGTTTCAGGTGAGTGAATTATTCTAATTTACCCAGATCCATTGAACAAATAGAAACAGTGTTTTGAATAGTTGGCTTAAATGTGTTGTTCATAAATGTGGTTACCCTCTGGTAAATTAACATAGACCCTGGCAGATAGCCTAGTTTTAATGGTTTCACGAATCTTCCAACCCCGACAACTGCCAGGGTCTATGTTAATTTACCAGAGGGTATCTCTTTTATGAATTACAGATATCCATGGCCTTCTCTTTCATAAATCGTTGACATCCCATGAGGCTGCACTATGCGTATCTTCCGCTGGACGTGAGCGAGGCTGGTGCCGGTGCTGAGTCGGGACATGCTGAGAGATGTCGGGACTCCGCAATGGATACCCTCTGGTAAACTAACATAGCTATGGAAAATCACCATGTTTACTAGGTAAATCATTGAAGCTGGGCCATTTTCCATAGCTATGGTCAATTACCAGAGGGTATCTTAAAAGAATCCACAGAATTAACATCTGATGATTTCTGATATAGAAATTAATCCATGTATGAAGTGTAAAAAATACTTAAATGATGATTTACATATATTGACCTAGTAGAAAAAAATACGGTGACTTTCCATAGCTACGTTAGATAACCAGAGGGTAGTGTTGGGAGCCGTTTATCAATCTGTTTTGGGATTTGACCTACTGTTCTCCATGTCGCTCCTGGGAGATGTATTCCGCCATAATGACTGATGGATCTGCAAGATTCATGTGGAAGTATATAATTGTAAAATTATACATATATATATATACATATGATATACATCCAATATTCGTGTCTTAGATGTTACTCTTTCATGTTTTGTTAGACTTCACATCCACAGTTTTGTGTAATCCCTTGCCCCTAATATTGAAAACTCCTGTATAAACCATGGTTTAGCACAAGATAAAAGTATATTTTTGGGACCATTTAGATCCATGTAGAGGGGGTGTTTATATCAGGGCATAGGAACAACAACTAACAACATCAAAAATCTATCAAAGGGTTTATTGGTATCATTACAATTTTGGAATAGAACAATGTTTATTTTAGTACACTATCAGGGGAATAGAACGATATCAAAGCGTTTACTCACTATTTTGGATACCATTAGTCATTATTAATCACTATTTGTGTACTAATATCCACATTTCGATTGCAAAAGTGCAAGATTCCCATGGTGCCAGGTCTATCTCAACTTCTCAGCGACACTCCCCGAGATCGTAGATGGCAAGGTGGCAATGCAAGATTCACAGACCCATACACCCCCCCTCCAAGAAGCCTTAACCTCACCAGTACTCATTGACTTGCCCAAAAGAGCTGAGCACTACTAAGCTCTACTAAGCCTTACTAAGCCCTAGTAAAGCTTACTAAGGTCTACTAAGGCCAAAATAGCACTCAATGCATTGAGCACTACTGAGTGCCTTCAATTTTTGGTCAAAAACTTTCTGTCGATGGTTTTCATGTCCCATCGAGCACTGCTGAGTCACTACTAAAGCTTACCAGTGCTCAATTCAAGTTGGATCAGGTGGGGCCTACATGTTCATGCAAAATAATGAAAAACATTAACAATGAAAACAATGAAAAAATATCGAAAAAATTGAAAAATAATGAAACACATTGAAAAAAAACAAGGAACAATCATGACACACACTGAAGCAAATAATGAAAACAATGTCAAACATTGAAAAACATAATGAGCAATATTGAAAAAAAACAATGAAACATAATGAACACCATTGAAAAAAAACAATGAAAACCATGAACAACGTTGAAAAACCAATGAAAAATAATGAAAAACTACATTGAAAAAACAATGAAAACTAATGAAAAACAAACAATGAAAAAACATTGAAAAAATAATGAGGTTGCATTCACAAAATACAGTTAGCTAGAAACCCCATCATTGAGGTTTACCAAATAACAGCATGGCAATAACACCATTTTTTTGTGAGCACAGTTGAAATCAAATCACCAATCCATGTACTCGCTCAACAAAAATCAAAACCAATCAAAAACTGTGGCAAAAGCCAAGAAAACTTCAGCAAAACAAATGGAACAGGCTGGGGATTGCATTTCTCAGCAGTGCTCAGCAGTGCTCAATTTGCAACTAATTTCAAGGTTTCTTGCCTTTTTTGACAAGGTCAGGGTGAAAGATGTGAGAACGAAGCCAACAGAAGTAGCGCAAAATCCATCAAAAATCGGAAAAACATTGAGAATGCTATTGAAATGCTTGTTAGTTTCAAGTTTCAAGGTGAAAAACATGGGAATGATTGCAAAAACTGCCGAATTAAAACCCATCAAAAACTGTGGCAAAAACCATGAACACTTCAGCAAAACAAATGGAAAAAGGCTGGGGATTGCATTTCTCGGCCGTGCTCAGCAGTGCTCACTCTGCAACTAATGCCAACGTTTCTTGAGTTTTTGCAGGGTTAGGGTGAAAGAGGCGAGAACGAAGCCTAAAAAATATCACAAAATCTATCAAAAACTGCGGTAAAAACAATGAACAGTTAGCAAAACTTTGGAAAAACATTGGGAATGCTATTTATTGAAATGCTGTGTTTTTTGACAGTTTCAACTTGAAAAACAAAGGGAATGATTGCAACAAATTACCAAAACCATCAAAAACTTTGACAAAAACAATGAAAACTTCAGCAAAACCAATGCAAAAAGGCTGGGGATTGCATTTCTCAGCAGTGCTCAGCAGTGCTCAATCTACAACTAATTTCGAAGTTTCCTGAGTTTTTGCGGGTGAAAGAGCTGAAAACGAAGCCAACAAATACCACAAAA
>Ga0126342_10014343_pt1 | contig 13994 bp, 14 predicted proteins | sample Cyp1metagenome_FD_92528 | JGI IMG/M metagenome (GOLD analysis project Ga0126342, IMG submission 92528) | Coral microbial communities from Lord Howe Island, Old Settlement Bay, Australia - Cyphastrea 1 metagenome | ecosystem: Host-associated > Invertebrates > Cnidaria > Coral ...
GTTCAATCCGTTTAATCCGTTCAATCCGTTCAATCAGTTCAATCAGTGCAATCCGTTCAATCCGTTCAATCCGTTCAATCAGTTCAATCAGTGCAATCCGTTCAATCCGTTTAATCCGTTCAATCCGTTCAATCCGTTCAATCCGTTCAATCAGTTCAATCAGTGCAATCCGTTCAATCCGTTTAATCCGTTCAATCAGTTCAATCCGTTCAATCAGTTCAATCAGTGCAATCCGTTCAATCCGTTCAATCCGTTCAATCAGTGCAATCCGTTCAATCCGTTCAGTCAGTTCAGTCAGTTCAATCAGTTCAATCAGTGCAATCAGTGCAATCCGTTCAATCCGTTTAATCCGTTCAATCAGTTCAATCAGTTCAATCAGTGCAATCCGTTCAATCCGTTTAATCCGTTCAATCCGTTTAATCCGTTCAATCAGTTCAATCAGTTCAATCAGTGCAATCCGTTCAATCTGTTTAATCCGTTCAATCCGTTCAATCCGTTCAATCAGTTCAATCAGTGCAATCCGTTCAATCCGTTTAATCCGTTCAATCAGTTCAATCAGTTCAATCAGTGCAATCCGTTCAATCCGTTCAATCCGTTCAATCAGTTCAATCAGTTCAATCAGTGCAATCCGTTCAATCCGTTTAATCCGTTCAATCAGTTCAATCAGTTCAATCCCCATCTTTGGTATCCTTTGGTGCTTAAATCATCCTGAGACAAACCTTGAATCGTCAGCGTCGCAGGGGCCTGGCACCACTTCGCCTCAGCTCCATGGCCATGTGGCAGAGGTGCAGCGGTTCGGTCGGTTTGTCGTAGTATTGTAAAGTGATATAAGAATGATAACTATAGCTGTAGTGATATACAACAATATACAACAATATTGTCAATATCATGTTTGTTTTTTGTGTGTATGTACATATATATATATATATTTACCGATGGGTAGACAACGGGATGTATGATATAGAATGAATGATGTACATATCAGATATATCCGATATATCCCGAATCAGTGACTACACTCATGTCATATGTTCTTTTGTCCATTTAATACCAAAACAGCTGCATCTTGGAGATGTTTGGGGAGTTCAAGCAGCCGGGTGGCATGGTGCGCCACTGCAGGCTCGTCCCATGGTGCAGCATCTCCCCTTGAAGCTTCCACAGGTCCGCGCTGTGGATGTTTCAACCGGCAATGTAGCCGGGCAGTGCAAAGACCCCTCAGTTGTAGATTCTATAGATGATTTATAGGTATAGTTGAAGATGATTTGTATTGATCTGTCCTATTGCAAATATTGATGTTCCCATTGCGAAGGTTGCTTGCTGGAGGGTAAGCCTCCCATGTATCCGATCACTGATTTCTTGAGCCACATCAACATCATACATCTGAGGTTTCTGAGATTACGAGGGCGCATGCCTCAAACTTGTGAACTCTGAACATCTCCAGATTGAGTCCTTTCATCAGATGTCTCTGGGACTCTCTTCCGTATCCACAGGATGCTAGGGAAGGATAGTCTGGCACTGCACTGAATTTGAAACTGTCGGGGAATAGGCAATACCTACCTTGCCAGCAGCTTGCCGGAGCTTCAATGTGACATTAAAAGAATGATGCGTATTCTGGCTGATACGCGTAGTAGTTTTTGCTGGTTGCTGTTGCATTCTTGTAATTGACTTGGGCTTGTCTGAAAATGGATTACCATGGATTACCTCCAAATCATGGTGTCCTTTCAAAATTGCCATGAATCAAGGGGTATAGCACATTTTCAGACAGACACTGGTTTTATTGTTGGTTATTAGTTCAGTTATAGTTCTATTCCATCTATATCCCATTAATATCCCATGAATATCCTCTTACTATCCCATGAATATCCCACTGTGGTTGGTTTTGATACCCATTTTCCAACCACCCCCGAGCTGTGCCAGCTGCGCATCCTCTATAGGATCTCCGGGAGACTTCCGAGTCGACAAATGGACTTCCGAATGAGTCGCGAGCTTATGCCTTGAGTGACCATGTGGAATCATGAGATGTATGTGTAGCACAGCAACCACAAAAAGGAGTGAAAACTAAAAGACAGGGATGAAATGAAATCTCCAACCAGGTACCGGTGCCATTTTCTAACAATATTTCAACAAGTGTGGGCCAGTTGTTGTGGAAGGCCGGTTTCGTCCACAATGCTAAGGAAAGGCCAACCTAAGCTCAAAGCTGCACCAAAAGTGCGGAGGAGCTTCTGTTGTGTTGCGGTTGTTGCGGTTGTGGTGGTTGTGGTTGTGGTGGTTGTGGTTGTGGTGGTGGTTGTGGTTGTGGTGGTGGTTGTGGTGGTTGTGGGGGTTGTGGCGGTTGTGGCGGTTGTGCTGGTTGTGGCGGTTGTGCTGGTTGTGCTGGTTGTGCTGGTTGTGCTGGTTGTGCTGGTTGTGCTGGTTGCGCTGGTTGTGCTGGTTGTGCTGGTTGTGCTAGTTGTGCTGGTTGTGCTGCTGGTGGTGGTTGTTGTTCTTGTTGTTCTTGTTGTTGTGGTGGTTGTGGTTGTGGTTGTGGTTGTGGTTGTTGTTGTTGTTGTTGTTGTCGTTGTTGTTGTTGTTAGGTGCTAATGTTTCTGGTGTTTCTTGTGCGGAGATTGGTGGGGAATTGATTTGGGTTTGTCCAAAACTTGGTTCCTCCAGTGGTTTTTTCTTTTCAACTTGATATTTCGGGTAATGTACTGTGATTTCTGGGCACCCTTGGAATTGGACCATTTATGAGAGTAGCTTCACAGCTGGAAACTCTCCTGATGATAGTGGTTTGCAACACCTGTGTCTCAATCTCTAGCAGAAACCATGCGGCACAGCAATGGTTCCCGTCAGAACGCCTTCCACGGATGCTGGTCACGAAATCGGGGTCTGAAAATGGTACCCCCCCACCTTCCATCCCAACAACTTATCTTGTTTTTTTGTCCGCTTCTTCATGATTCTAACTTGGGATATGCCTCATTTTTGGACAAACCCCTTCATATTCCTGGTATTTCTTGGTTCCCATCATTCCCCATTTTTTGGGTCACAATTTCTGGGGCATGGCCAATGTTCTAATCCATTGCCGAACATGGTGCTTTATGCATGTGCCATTTCTGCATGGTCATGTCCCCATGATAGGACCAGCCCTGGTAAGAAGAGCCTCGAAACCTCGCGACGAGACGAGACGCGCCTGGGTAGAATCCACATCATATTTCTGCGGGATGATCCATATTTAACCAAGATAAACGGGGCGTGGGAATATGTTTGAACCATGTTGGTTCGAGCAGAATTTTTTGATTTTTCATCATATTGAACCAACCAAAACATGGGGATTCAACCAGCAAGAATATTAAGAATGGACATGTTATAGTTGATATAGCTGATGTGTATTCACTAAGTTGGTTTTCAATAGTTGAGGTTTATGATAGCTAGATAGATAAATAGGTAGATAGATAGATAGATAGCTAGAAGATATCGAACGACTTAATGGGAGGTATGCACCAACTCATAAAACGTGGGGCGGGGTACCACCTTGTACTTGGACGTGCATGCCAGGATTCGGTTCAGTGGGTAGTAACAAGTAGTAACCATATTAATTAAATTATACCCCAGTTATCTTAGTGGAGTATCCCCAGTTAAACTATGGGGTATAAATTCCACGAAATGGGAAGTACGAGAGCAAGTAGGAATCCCAGGAATCCCATCTCTTGATGATATTTTTGACACCTGAAAGAGATTGGGGACCTCCTGGAAGATGAATCGATTGGGGGGTGCTATTGGGATGAAAGGATTAGTTGGGTCAAATATAAAGATCATCAGAAAGTGAGTTTCTAGCGCAATTCCTAAGCATGCTCGAATCGCGTGCGGAATATCCTAGGCTTGCAAGAAATGTCAGATGTGTCAGGGATTCGCAGATGTTTCCAAATTTTGAAGAGGCTACACTCATCAGTTTCGGTGGTTTTCAATAGTGGTCATCCTCGCCAAAAGGTGATGATGATCGAGTAAGCTTGTTCGTGCGTGGGTAAGTGTTCATTTCTGTCAATGCTGTTTGGAGGAAGATGAACCACGAACGCGCCCGGAAATCATTGATGGATGATATCATACAAAAGTTGGGAACATGGGTCCCACCTCATCGGTATTGTGACTTGAGTATCACCCAGGCATCTCATCCTATGGTAATATAACCTGGCAGCAGAAAATCCTCATGTAGGAAAATCATCTCCAACATATTTTCCCATCAACAAAAGGAAAAATTCGACCCCTCACCTCAGATTACCAGGAGGCATTCGCAGTGAAAGTTTTACTTTTGATCTCAAGACTCATAAGACATCCCATGTTTTGTAGTTGAAGAAAAGGCGTGATTTGGACATATTCATTTCTGGTAGTAACATCATGTAACATCTCGATTGTTGCAGAATTGTGCATATACATCTTGGGTGGTTTCCGGAGTTTGTCCACACAATTGTAGGTGCTCAACCACTCGCAGCAGTGCGCCGCGAAGATCTCGACCCACATCTCCTAGCTCCCCGAGCAGGAGGGAAAGATATGGCTTCATGCAGGAATGGAGGATACCCCACATGACATTTTCAATAGAAAAATGAATCAAGCATCAAACTGGGTACCATAATTCTGTAGATAAACCATGATGCACCCTTTGCGTTGCAACCCAACAGCAGATTCCAGAGTTCCAGGGTGTCGGGCTCGGGCTCGGGCCAAAGAAAACTGAGCATCAGCGATGATTTGTGTCAAGCGAATGGGGTACCAATGGACCCACCATGTGATATTTACCCTCTGGTAAACAAACAAAAAACTATATGGAAAATCACCATTTTGAATGGGTAAATCCACCATAAATGGCCAAACATTACCAGAGGGTATTTATTTGTAGGATTGAAGCATCCATATGATTGGGGTTGATAATGTGACGGGAAGGAACTGATTGGTTGTTTGGTGTTTCAGGGATTTAAGCCAATTTAAGCCTGGATTTAAGTGATTTGACATGAAACATGACCCGATGGATTTATGGTGCAGATGGGTCAAAAGTGGGTATGAAGTCAAAGTGTAGTCCCATATATTTAATCCCATATAATCTTCCATACAATTCCAATATTTCATAAGTTTCCATACAATAATCCGTTTTTTATCCCATTATATCCCATATAATTCCATACTCTTCAATATAAATGTCCATATAATCTTCATATGTTCCACCATAATCCCATCATAATCTAGAAACCAATGGCCCGGAACTGGGGAGTATCACCTCCCGAGCCACTCGCCACGAAAAAACAAGGAGCTCTGCGGGGCATGCCCAGGCAGCACCCCGTTTATGTCGCTTGGCATGGCGAATCCCAGACTTTCAGCATGGAAATGACGGTATGTTTGACATAAATCTGGGTTACAGTCACCGGAAAAAAAAATAGAACGGTTAAAATCCATGTGTGGTGTTAAATATAAATATAGAAAAGTAAATTCATATAAATGTTAAGTCACCCCAAAAAAATACTAAAACAGTGATACTTTTCTATTTTTTCGGGTTTGCTATAGAATTGGAGGGTGATAAATGGGGTATAAGGGCGATGGCTAATGATGGTTAAGTTATATGACATCAAGTTTTTATTTGATATCGATGCTTATATGATCTATATATGTTGGTTGGAAATGACATCGATGGTATGCCATGGCTTTGACGGTTTGTCTAAAAATGTGGTATGCCCCCACTGGCAATTTTAGCTGTGGACATGATGATGAATCATGGGATTTTCGTTTTCAGACAAACCCAAACTGTATAGCTATGGGCCAGTGAACATCAAGATAGCTGGTATAGCTGGATGCTCATCCCGCAAATATGGTAACAATAGGTTTTGACCCAAAGCCACTGTTTTTGTATCCATGTGTTTCTATCTGATTTCAGCGTCATACATTAAAACATAATTGTTCATGTTTTTTTTTGTTGCGGTTGTAGTTGCATCCTGTTGCTTCGATAGAGCAGGCAAAATTCAGACCACCTTGTTGAGCGTTCTAAGGCCAAGTGACAATTTCTTGAATTGGTGCACCGAGATTGAAGCTTTAGTTTCCTCACATTGTCAATGATGAGAATTGAGATTGTTGCTATTTGTTGCTTCTTTGATGGAAGACATTCAGTCATTGACAGCATCAGAACGCGAATCATCCCACGCGCATCATCGCCGCCAGCCGGTGATCTCGCCGTCCGCAAGCTGGTCCTGAGATCTGGTGGTTTGAGATATGGAGGTTTCCATAGTCATGCGGGTAGCCCAAAATCATCCAAAATCTATGGTTTATGAGGTTTATGATGGAAAGTTCCAATCTAAAATGGATGATGTTTTATTGGGCTACCCCATGACTCAAAGGAGTTTCCTCTCAGATCTCGAGTTGTGTCGGATGGTTTTTTTTCTCCGGATCCGTTAGACCTACCGTGGCCGGAACATCCCCCCATTGGCCCCAAGGGGCCCAAGGGGTTTTCCCAGCTTGCCACGGAAATCGCATTGGTTTCAGGCCCGAAATGAACACTAAATCTAATGGTTTTCTGAATGGGAATATAATATGATATAATGGTATATCTCAACATGTCCAGATAGCATTGTATGATATTGTATGTGTCATGGCCAGAAGATGGATCATATTACCATCATAGCCATCATAGATCCCAATTGGGGAACGTGCATCAATCCATTGATATGGAGGACCATGCTACATTCATTCCATCTAACTTGACCGTGGTACGTATATCTCAACATTTACCAGACCAGCTACAAGGTGTGTTTCCTTTTGGTAATCAAACATAGCCACCATTTAGTTCCATGATTTTCACATCACCTTCATTTATAGGTTGTTTCCCAGCTAGCCATGTTAGTTGTATAGTTAGTTAGTCCCATTCAATCCCATTAAATCAGTATTTGTTTGGTTAAATCCAATTGAATCACCATGTGTCCCATATTTCCCCTGATCAAAAACTGTTGAACTGTTGCTGGTGCACCTCATCAGTCCTTTCGATCTTCGTTCCAAGGTATTTCAGTACCGGAACACAGGTCTGTGGGAGCCAGCTGCGCATTCCATGAGCACTCCTATCATCTCCTATCTCATTTCTGTGAAGACAATATTAGCAAGGTCATGTATATCTGATTTTTTGCTAACATACCTTTGCATGTTTGTATATTGTGCCGTTTGGTTACTTGGGTCCATCAGGGGGGTGGTGTTGACAAAGCGTACATTAAAGTGGCAATGGGCTTATATCAATTTATATCATAATCATCTTATATCATATCCTGTTCCATTTACTTTGAGTCGATTTAACATGTGTCATTGTTTTTTTTGGGCATTTTATTGCCGGCATTCTGGAGCTGCCGTAGAATTCTGTTGGATGCCGGGGGTTTTGGGGTCTTCCAACGATTTCACCAAGGATATGAAGACAGGGATGTGGAAATTTGAGAGCCATGTCCTTCATCTATTCGGGGCTCACTCCAAGTGTGGAACCTGTGGAACTGTGACCTGATGGAATCCCTTGTGAAAAACCACACCGCGAGGCTAAAACCGCCTGAGCCGCAATTCCTTTTCAGTTTGCCCTTACGGGTCTATTCAGGCATCTCAGCCGGGCCGGCATGGGACTTTGCATAGACCTCATATATCCTCATATACCGTAGCTATCTGTAGCCATAACATGCTATAACTGTACGACGTCATCATCGTTAGCGCTACCTGATTGTATGGAGTATACATATCAGATCTTAGCTACCTCCAGATTTCAGCAAGTACCTTGAAATGGACCTGATGGCTGCTGATAAAAACGTTGTAACTACAACCTGGACCACAAAAAATACGCCACTACCAAGGTCACAAAGAGTCTTGGGGCGACCTAGACATGGAGAACACTTGGGGTCTGACGGGTCTGACGGGGACTGGGTGAAGGTCCAAAGAAGCTGGTCGACTTGAGTTTCAAAGGAAGTCGCTCAGGACAGAAGTCAGCTGGTCTTAGCCACGGGATTCTGATGTAGCTGGAGGTGTGCCAGAATTGGATGAAAGGAACATTCACAGGAATTCCTGTTCCTGGTTGGTGGTTTCACACGCATTTTTTTCCATTTCATATATGGGATGTCATCCTTCCCATTGACGAACTCCATCATTTTTCAAGATTGTTATTGCACCACCAACCAGTACATATATCCCAGTAATATCCCATTATCTCCAGTTGTGAGATGGTACACCACCAGGAACATTGACAGGAAAAGCCTGTTCCTGGTTGGTGGCTTCGCCAAAGTTTTCGGTGTCAAGTTTCCATTCAACCACTCCAATGGTCCTGAAGTTGGTCTGCCAACTGCCTCAGGATCCCCATCACGAACTGATGGCGGGTTGTCCGAATCTCCAAGGTGGCTCTGGATCAGCTCAAAGTTGGCAGCTTCCAGCAGGTTCCACAATGATCCACATTGAAAATATCAACAACTGCGAGGTGGTTTGGAACATTTTTGAATATTTTCCCCAATATTTGGGATGATGATCCAATCTGACGAAGTCGTATTTTTCAGGGGGGTAGGTATACCACCAATTAGACAATGTCAAGAGAACATCCAGGTTGAGCTCCTTCATTAGTTCTTCCGATTCACCCTATGGGTGCACCATCGCCTGATGTCCCCTGGAACTGACCCTTCGACCCAAAATGACCATGTCCAATGTCCGATGTTCTGGAAAAAATTAGGGAAACTCAATTTCCCAAGTCCTTTTCCTGAAGTTCCATGAAACTTTTCAATTACCCTCTGGTAATTTAACATAGCTATTGAAAATCACCATTTCTAATGGGAAAATCCACTATAAATGGTCATTTTCAATAGCTATGTTAATTTACTGGAGGGTAGTTTCTGTAGCAACACACCGGCTTCCAGGGTGAGACACGTCCCGATTTCCGCGGGCAGGAGTTTCATGTGGTCTGCGCTGGAGCAAGAGGTGTGGATGGAAACGTGAGGAGTAAACGAACCATAGCGAACCATAGGGATACAATATGGATATCACATGATATCATGGGGAATTGCACATAATTGCGGCATAAAATCGCAACAATGAATCATATTTGGGTTGAATCAGTTTGTGATTCAACCAACAAAGATGGGGTTTTTTCACAAGAATTGGTGATACCTCAAAATGGCCATCTCGCTATACCCCCTGGTTATTTAACATAGCCATGGAAAATCACCATTTTTAATACGTAAACCATATCTATAAATGGGCCATTTCCCATGGCTATGTTAAATAGCCAGAGGGTATATTTATTAGGAACATGACATATTTCATAAGCCATGGGATGTCGCGGTAGCCTAGTTTCGGACAAAGCTTCAACTCGAGAAGCGTCGGACAGCAACGCAGTTTTTTGTGACGCAAGCCACTTCCTATTGGTTCATAGATGAATGATGAATGATAAAATATGATAAAATAGCAGTTGATTCTAAGGCACACTAAAGCCATCTCCATGGTCAGTCCACAGGTCCCACCGCGTGCCTCGCAGAATCGCAGCCCTCCAAGGGAACGAGGTGTCGCAGCAGTTTGGGAGACCTTGGAGACGGCTGGGCATTATGGATACCCTCTGGTAATTTGTTACATAGCTATTGAAAATCACCATTTTTAATGGGAAAATCCACTATTAATGGTCATTTTCAATAGCTATGTTAAATTACCAGAGGGTATTCATAGGCCAACAATAAACCTTCCATTGGTGGTGGAATGTTGGTGGTGTGAAGGTCAAAGCCCCATCAAGTCTCTTCGATCCAGTGAAATCTATGTTGAGAGACTTGAGGCAGTCATGCAGATGTCACGTTTCAGGCGGAATGCATGCAGGATCACGTGCATGTATTTCTGTTGATGGAGGTAGGGTGATGAATGAATCAATGGATAGATTAGATTAGATTAGATTAGATAGATTAGATTAGATAGGATAGATAGGATAGATAGGATAGATAGGATCGATAGGATCGATAGGATAGATAGATGGATGTTCCAGCCCAAGAAATGTTGGTGATCTAATAGTTTTGAGATTATGGTTGTGATGCTGTTCTCATTGGCGGCATGTCAGTCACTCTCGAGGATTCTGGTCGGACTCATCACCATTTGAGCAGTATATTCAGTGGATACATTGACGAAAATTTCACCGGACATACTGTAAATGTTCCTGTATGGGGTGTTCCTGTAAATGTTCCAACCTATCCTGGGAAGGACGATTTTGATGGTTCTTTGATTTGAAACCACCCCAGATTTGTATATTGGGCTACTGCTGGTCCATACTTGGGTTGGTATCCAAACATCATGGCTGCCGACACCAACCCCGGGTGAAGCCAGAAATGCGCAGGAGCCCCGCAGGTGATACAGCCCCAGCCGGCTGTGAGGCAAGGATGTGGAACTAGGAAGCAACCGAACCTACAGCGTCAAAAATCGGAATTGCACATGATTGCACCGTCAAACATGGTGAAACATTGTGATTCAACGATCAAAAGTGGTGAATACTGGGGATTTGCCATCCTCTAAACTAACATAGATGTGGAACACCCACCATTTGTAGATCATTTTCGAAGTGGTTTCCCCATGTGTTTTCCACGTTTTTTTGTACGTTTACAGGCTATCAAATACTGCCAAAAGAAGATAGAAGCATATAGAATCTAGAAGCATATAGAAGCAAGAACAGTAGATGAAAGTTTGGGTTTAGTAACTTTAGTACCTCAAAAATAGATGAAAGCAGTGGTTTTTTAAACATGTTTTCGTTCGCTCAAAAAACGGGGGCCAACTGGATCCACAGGTCGGCCTCAGCTGCAACTCCCAGTGTCCCCTGCGGAAGCGCAAGAGGTGGATAAATCACTGAGGATTTTAGAGGAACTCCCAGCTGAAAGATAGAAACTGGTTGTGCCCTGTAGTTATGTTTGTTGGTCTGTTACCCATCAAACTATAGTTAGTATTACTGGTTGGTGGTTTGGAACCATGGAATTTTATGACTTCCCCATATATTGGGAATGTCATCATCCCAACTGACTTGACTAATATTTTTCAGAGGGATTGAAACCACCAACCAGGAAAAGTGTAATTGAAAAGTCATTCACCAGAATTTTAGATGATAGGATTGGTAGGATTGGTAGCAAAATTCATCAACATTTTGGATATTTTGGGTTGCTGCAGACCATACTGCCCTAAAGACAATGGAGTGTAGGTAAGCCACTGCCGGAGCACAATTCTGGATCATCCTGAGAGGATGGGTCCTACGGTCCGACACGATCACATTTGCAGTGCATCATCAGTATCTATGTGTCAACAACATAAATATGTTATCAATAGATATATAATATAATTTAATATATAAATAATTATATATATATATGTATATCTGTATGTATATACATACACACAGCAATTTTATACCTGTAGATGTACCTATTTTATGTCAGTATGATTGCTTCCTGATCCCATCTGTTCAAACCGCTTTGTAGCGTTCACTACAGGACTCTCCGTGGTCTCGACACCAGCATCTCATGCTGGAGTCAGCACTTTGCCCATGTTCAGGCCCCAGGTGGCTCCCCCATCAGCTTAGGGTACCAGAGCAAGTTGGCACCAAAATTGGGTGCATTGGAAGTCGGCAAGTCGCCTTCCCCTGAGGTTCGTAGAAACGTTTCATCATATGGGAAACAGTATCATAAACCTACCATGACTATCCATGACTGGGGATGGTTTATTTATCCCACCCATAAAATGGTGATGACTTGGGATGGTGCCCGAGGCCCATCTCGAACTTCGCTTGGAACGCAGGAGCTACCCCAGTCCAGGCGGGCGTTGTAGGCCCTAGCCATGGCCCTGTTGTGTTTGCGGCTAGTTGAAACGCGTGACACGTAGATCTGGAAACAGCTCGCTGGTGCTTACAAAAAGAAACTAATTATATATTGTATATATATATAGATATATGTCAATATATGTCATAACTAGTCATAACTATGTGATGTTTATGCCATTGGGATGTTTTTTTTTCTGCCACCATTTGCCAAGACAGAACGTCTCTTCGGCAATTTTTTTGCGGGGGAAAAGCCAAACAAAGATTGGGAAAAGCCCACGAAAAACCATGATGAAGTTCATTCATTGGATAGCTAAGTGGGGCCCCCGTTTACGATAGCTAAGTTGTAACTCCAATTTCACTATGGTAAAAATGGTACGCAAATAACGAACTAGTTACTGGGGCTTTTGTTAACCAACGTTCACATCACTGAGGGGCCCCACATGGGGGAAAGTCCTGGAGGTTCCACCAGCAGCGCCAGGCCGCCGTGATGGCACCCGCCGCGCCTCGGAGCGTCTCACCAGCCGTGCCTTTGCCGAGACTGGCCTCATTGATAGGGGGCCCCCATCCTGCGAAGAACTATTGAAAAATGTATGTCAGCATAAATTGGTGAACTTGTGTTAGTCTATACTATAGATCTACAGTTTGTTTGGTTTGACCCTGGTATAGTTATATGGTTTAGATTGGTTCAGTCTTCAGGTAGCTACACATGGGATGGCGAATGCCAATGACGTAGATATTTATGTGTCCCAAGGGCCGAAATTTTGATTCATATTCATACCCATACTCCAATGATAGTGCCATACCAACAAATGTATGAAGATTGTTCCCTGACTTCCAGGCAATTCATGGTTGTGAGGTTCGTAGTTCATTGACCGTTTAGCTCCTATTTTGATACATTTGAAGATGCAAGCAAGATCTTGCAAAAATTGCAAGACTCAACATGACTCAACTGAGGAAAGAATCTACAAAAAAACTTGTTTTTATAGTATTATTCATGTAATTCTACAATAATAAATAATATTTCATGGGTGCTATCACATGTAATTATTTATATTTGGGGATAGCACCCGTGGCTCCCTATAATTGGCCCTTAAACCCAGTGAAAGACCTTCGTGTGTTGATACTGCCAACGACGCTAGGTGTATATGCAGCCGAGGAGCATTTCACCTCCAAATGTTCTGACCTGAGGGGAACTAAATGCTTGAGCCATGAAAGGTACACCCTTGGTGACTGGTTGTTTGAAAGGGGTTACACTACCTCGTTGAATGAATGAGGACACTTGTAACGCATCATAAAGAAATATTTACTGACCAAGCAACATAATTTATGGGATGGGATGATGAAGTTTTTTTGTCATAGCTCAGTTAGCTGTGATGATAATGCACATGATCTCGCATTCTTGGGCAAACCCAAAGACGTCTCCCAGAACTCAGAAAGGCATGCGCCCAGCTTGTATGAATTTCCGTATTACAAATTGCCATATTAATGGGACCAAGATCGAAAACCCAGACCCAATTCTGCCTTTTTCATTTATGCAACATCAACAGTCGTATTGCCATGGTCACAAGTTGGATTGCATAGCCATAAAATAAAAGGGGATTGTTATCCCCCCAGTAAGAGGGATGCATTTATACCATTAGAGCAACACTCCGAGGTTTTGATCCGGGTCTGCTTCAAAACACGAACCACCTAGAGCTGAGCGTTCGAACAATTTTTATTCATCGGGGGTCGATGAATCTCTAGAGCTCAGCATCAGGGGAGAACTCAAAATCCTCAAGAATCTTGTGTTTTCAGACTACCTTCTGTTAATTTAACGTAGCTATTGAAAATGACCATTTATAGTTGATTTACCCATTAAAGATGGCAATTTTCCATAGCTATGTTAGTTTACCAGAGGGTACTGGCGTGCACCCATTCACTGCAGAATTTCGATCCAGCTCCAGGTCCCGCAAATGCGATATTTGTCTCCTCCACCTGTGATGGGACGTTGAAACTACATATGCGGATTACCACGAATAAATTAAATGAAAATAAATATATATATATAAGTTAGACTGTTGCTCCCCCGTCTTTCTCATCCAACCGCCCACATTATTATACAAGCAAATTCTATGGGGTTAATACCACAGACAGGGGAGCAACACCTTATAGAAAACAATAACCTAAATCAAAACAACAAACAACAAAACAAAAAACTCAAACA
>Ga0126342_10014344_pt1 | contig 13994 bp, 12 predicted proteins | sample Cyp1metagenome_FD_92528 | JGI IMG/M metagenome (GOLD analysis project Ga0126342, IMG submission 92528) | Coral microbial communities from Lord Howe Island, Old Settlement Bay, Australia - Cyphastrea 1 metagenome | ecosystem: Host-associated > Invertebrates > Cnidaria > Coral ...
GAAATAAATCAACCCCCCAGAGCAGGAACAGCGCTACGAAACCATAACATTGAAATTCGGGGGAGGTAGGGGGTGGCCTATAACTCATGGATAGGGGTTTGAATAATTTGTCCATCTACTGTAGTGATGATGATGATGATGATGATGATGATGATGATGATGTTTAAATAGAGAGATGAATGATGACTTGATTTATATTATTATGATGTGATATGATATGCTATTAAAAAATGATATGTTATGATATTTTCTGTGATTTATGTTGATATGATATGATATGTTTTTTTTTGATACACCTGAGGGATTTCCGTGGTTGATTGATGGGATAATGAGTTGGGATGATTAGTTGATGGGATGACAACTAGAGATGAGGGCCTTCTGAGGATTTATCCAATAAAAAAAAGGGGATGCCTGTTAATATGGATGATGATTGGGATTTTGTGAGTTAGTGATGATTTGTGAGATTAAAATTAGGGATTAACATGGATTAACGATATTGGAACTATATTGTACATTGGATGTTGATGATTAATACGATTGTTTTCTTGGAATTGTTGGATGTTCCGAACGTAGATTTTTCTCGGGATTTAAGCATCGAACGATTGGGATAATTGAGGGGATTATATTTTGATTCTATTGGGATTACATTTTATTTATAATGCGTGAATTCTTTCAGGAATGAGTATAGAATGGGTATTTTTTTTCTGGGAAGTTTTGGAGGAATTTGGGACGTTGGGTAAAAACTGACAAGAATAGACACATCCCGGAATATTACATGGGCTATATATAATATAATATAATATATATATATACACATACACACATATTATGTATAGCACCAACGTGAACCAACAATATTTATGTTTTTTAGGTCTGTCTAACAATGCAGTACATGTATATACTCCCTAGAATAGGCATTTAAATGGTAAAAATGATGATTATCCAGTGGATAGAATGTGTGTACCCTACTTTCAGACACACCCTCTGGGTTTGATGGTTTGGTACCTGAGAATATGTCGGATTTAACATGATTTAACATGATTTAAGGCACCAATTTTATTGGGCTTCACGTGGATTTCATCAACAGAAATGGGGATGACAAATATCATGGTTTTGTCTGAAAATGGAGTACCCCAATTCCAAGGGATTGTCATAATGTTTTCCGTTAAAATAACAATTTTTGGGGATATCCCATTTTCAGATCAAGCCACATATCCCTTCTTGCTGTGGTTGTGCTTCCTCTTCGACTCTCAGTCAGAAGCGCACGTTGAAAAATGGTGCTTAATGGTGATGGCCCCCAGTTGTAAGTTTGCAACTTCCTTTACCCTCTGGTAAACTAACATAGCTGTTGAAAATCACCATTTTTGGTGGGTAATTCAACTATAAATGGCCATGTTCAATAGCTATGTTAAATTACCAGAGGGTAACATCCTTGAACTACTTCGATAATGTTCGATATATCTATCATAGACCCACGAGTTTTTTTTTGAGTTCGCCGGATCTCGGCTGAAGAGCCGAGCTTATTTTACCCAAACGTTCATCTTGTTCGTGGTCTGGTTGACCGCCAGGAGGCTGATTTGCTGCAATACTCTCAAACCTTGGGCGACCTGGCTGGGATTTCGTCATGGAATCGCTGGGATGTTCATCACCTCCCAACATATAGCATAGTTGTTGATCCACCCTCATATCATGGGAAATAATGGGATTGATAGAACTATGAATATAACTATCTATATCTATCTCTATCTCTGTCTCTATAACTATCTATCTATCTATCTAATCTAATCCAATCCAATCTAATCTAATCCAATCCTATCTAATCTAATCCAATCTAATCCAATCTATCCAATCTATTCAATATATCCAATCTATCCAATCTATCCAATCTATCCAATCTAATCTAATCCAATCTAATCCAATCTAATCCAATCTAATCCAATCTATCCAATCTATTCAATATATCCAATCTATCCAATCTATCCAATCTAATCTAATCCAATCCTATCTAATCTAATCTAATCCAATCTAATCCAATCTATCCAATCTATTCAATATATCCAATCTATCCAATCTATCCAATCTATCCAATCTAATCTAATCCAATCTAATCCAATCTAATCCAATCTAGTCCAATCTATCCAATCTATTCAATATATCCAATCTATCCAATCTATCCAATCTATCCAATCTAATCTAGTCCAATCCTATCTAATCTAATCTAATCCAATCTAATCCAATCTAATCCAATCTAATCCAATCTATCCAATCTATTCAATATATCCAACCTACCCAATCTACCCAATCCATCCAAACTACCCAATCTATCCAATCTATCCACTCCATCCAATCTATCCAATCTATCCAATCCATCCAATCTATCCAACCTACCCAATCTACCCAATCTACCCAATCTACCCAATCTATCCAACCTACCCAATCTATCCAATCTATCCAACCTATCCAATCTATCCAACCTATCCAATCTATCAAATCTATTCAATCTATCCAATCTATCCTATCCTATCCGATCCTATCTATCCTATCCTATCCTATCCTATCCTATCCTATCTATCCTATCCTATCTATCCTATCCTTTCCTATCTATCCTTTCCTATCTACCCTATCCTATCTATCCCATCCTATCCTATCCTATCCTATCCTATCCTATCTTATCCTATCCTATCCTATCCTATCCTATCCATCTATCTATCTGTCTGTCTACCTATCTATCTATCTATCTATCTACCTATCTACCTATCTACCTATCTACCTATCTACCGATCTAGCGAACTACCTAATCAAATCTACTCTACTCTACTCTAATCTAATCCTATCTAATGCTATCTAATCCTATCTAATCCTATCTAATCCTATCTATTCCTTTCTATCTGTCTATCTATCTATCCATCCATCTATCCATCTATGTATCTATTCATCTATTCATCTCTTCATCTCTTCATCTCTTCATCTCTTCATCTCTCTATCTATCGATCTATCGATCTATCGATCTATCTATCTACCTATCTATCTATCTGTCTATCTGTCTATCTGTCTATCTGTCTATCTGTCTATCTGTCTATCTGTCTATCTGTCTATCTGTCTATCTGTCTATCTATCTATCTATCTATCTGTCTATCTATCTATCTATCTATCTATCTAATTTCCATTTGGGTGCAGTTGGCTGTTGGCTCTTGGAATTTTGAGGTGTTTTGGAATCAGAGAGGACGTGGCACATGATTTTCAAGCGACAGCCTTATTTAATTGAAATGGACGATATTTGGGTTTCGATTCCCGAGTCCCAACCGTTGCAAGCATTGCAATCATAAATAAATCCATGCACAACACCATTGATAGTTGATCATCCTATTCACTGGCGCTTAGTGGCAACACCGGAAATTCCATCTGGATCTTCGACGAGGTTCTGGGGCAACTTAGCTGTATGTAAAGCAGACCCCACGGCAAACCATCACCAAAGCCACTATTAAAATTAGATTATGTTGTGATCCTCATTTCTGTTGATGAATCCACTTAAATCCCTATTTTGGTTGGTGAAATCATGTTAAATTCCCCAGTTTCAGGTGCCAAACCTGCCATCTCATCCCATCTCTAAGCCATCTCTAAGGAGTAGATCTTCAGCAGCACTCGGATCTCCTATGGGTCGTTCAGGAGGCCCACGAGCCCGACTCGAGGAGGGACTCAGGGTGAACAGTTGACATGCCGCCGGTGAGGCCTTTAATGCGCCTCTTCCATTGAGTTGGACCGAATACACCGACGATGAAGGAAGGGTCTATTTCTTCAATCAGGACGGGATGGAACGGTGATGGTTGGGGCAGATCATGCCTGCGATTTCTGAAAAAAGGTCCTGAGGGCGAGTTTACCCTCCGTAGTCAAACGGTCAAACGTGGCGGGTTGGGAAATCCCCTGCAAATGGAGGTGTTAATGGGAAAATCATGGAAGTAAATGGAGGATTTTCCAGCAAGCCATGTTTGATTACCAAAGGGTATGGTTTTTTAAAGCCAGAATGGGTCATTTGCCAAAGCAGAATGGGTTTCCATGCGTCGCTTAAGCCTGGTGGATTTACCTTTCAATGCGCCCAAAGGGCGAGCCAGAAACCCCGAATTGATCTGGATGTGCAGCCCGTCCTTACACTGATCATGATACACAAGTGAAGCATCATTTTTTGGGCGATCATCCCAAAATCACTAAAGGTTTGAGCTTGGTGCTTGGGGTTTCACATTCTTGCAGGATCACTCCATACATCGTAAATGGTGATTGTTGGTGACACCAGCCCGTGTCTCCTTTTTTTTCGGACCACCCTGCTGTTTTTTCCAGCACAGCTATATGTGGCCCTAATGTTTTTTTGACGAAGATATTATCATGTTCAGCCACTTATTTCAATGGCAGAACCCGGTAATCGGGGACTCATGATCACCAGGGTTATTCATCCTCAGGTCCAAGGACCACCTGTGGATCATGGGATTTCTACCTCAACCATTCCATTGACAAGAGGAATATATCCTCCAAGTTGCGTAACATCCATTTTTCTTGTTGCTTGTACCAGCTATAATTTTCCTTTAATTGCTGCTTAAACTAGACTATTTTTCCCATTTTAGCCAATCCACATATTTTGGCTTAAAAGATGATCAGCTATTAATCCACATTTTCCCATTAGCCAATCCCATTGAGATGAGCCAATTTCTTCCTGGTTTTAAACGGTGAAACCTCCCATGCTTCGCCAAACTCCGCCAGTCTTCCAGCCAAAGCACCTGGGAACATCCCATGGACAGCGTCTACCGGGAACTCCTCAGTGGGGGCTCAGAGATTTTCAGCAAAAACCCTGGGATTTTTTTCAGCAAAAATAAGCCTTAGACCAATCAGGGTTTAACTGAAGTCATGGGGAGATCTCCCAAGTCACCATTTTTGGAGATCCCAGTCGTCACCATGAGTGTTTCAATTCTATGGTTTGACTTGGATGATTTGGGATAGCCCATTTTAGGAAGCCTCCAATGGCGATTTAAGCAACAGAATTTGTGATTTGTGACTTAACTAAGCAGCAAAAATATGGGGATTTCAGGAACAAGGAAGGACATGTTGGATTGAAACGCAATGAACATTGCGATTCAAGCAACACAAGCTGGGATTTCACCACAAAAACACATGGTGATTCAAGTAGCAAACATGGGCTTTTCGGCAAACCATTTGATGGGAACCCCAGCGATGAAAATAGATACTTACAAAGCTATGTTGAATTTGTAAACGAAGATGTAGTGGGGTGAAAAGACGCTGGCTTTGCTGACAAGAGTCTTGGATGGCAAGATATTATGAGATTTCATTCAATGGAATATATATATATATATATATATAATATATATATATCCAATATATAATATATTCTATGTTCTTTAATGTGCCATTCCATCATACATGTCCCCGTGCATAACAGCAAGATGATTGGTCCATTTATTTCAAGTGGGCATTCAAAGTCTACTTAGTCTATACATACTCAAAATTGGCATTCTTTTCCACCCATGTTTGCAGCTTATTCGCACTATTTCAAAGGCATTACCATGTAACTTACTATTGAATGTAGCAACTTTCCCCTTGTTGAACAGGGTTGCTCCACCTGGTAGATGATACCCTCAAGGGGGAGAAATATGTCATACTCACCTGGCTGTTGGCGGCAACATATTCCACTATTCAGAATTATTTAGCAATGTAGACATAAACATCTATGAAAAGAAATGTTGCGCAACACTAATTATTGTGTCTCCCAATTTCTGTCGAGCCATGAATGTTTTCAATGGGAATTCCAGGATCCTAAAATGGAGGTACTGTACCATATAAGGCCATATTTTGGGTGTATATCCCCTTACATAGGCCTTACATAGGCCTTACATAGGCCTTATATATGGTAGGTACCTCCAATTTAGGTTCCTGAAATGGCCATTGATGTTTTTTTTCACAAATTCTGGTGGAATGGAATCTGGCAGCTTTGGCTCACACGCCTCGCCACGACAACGAAGACGGAGCCATGGGATCCGCCGCGAGCAGCGCTGCGGCGGCGGCCACAGCGCCGTGGCACGAACGACTTTTCGTTTGGGGATGGTTAGAATCCAAGGTTTAGTCATATGTAGATGATATATATATATATACATACATACATATATATATATATAGAACGGGCATTTCTATGCATTTGTCTGTGGGATATACAAAAATAGCAACAAAATTGGGCTTAGCCTCTGGCAGCCACAGCCGGCTCAATGGTGGATGTTCCAGCCTAAATCCATTTCCCTATCATTTGATGGCCATGAAGGGGGTGATAAATTCCATATGTTGAACATAAAACTACAGGAACTACCTGGTAAGTTACTGTTTTGAAAGGGATGACATCTTCGTTGGATGTTATTCTCATTTGGACTATGATGATGAATCAGTGGATTTTTCGGTCAACTCCCTCCAAATTCTCTGGAGAAACCCATGTGTATGCAAGGAAAAACGTATTCAAAAGCCATGTTGGGGTTCCATCCCAGTTTTTATGGGTATCACTGCCATCTGAACTATCCATGATATCCTAGTAAGTATAAATCGAACTATATTCCCTTTAGTTATGTACCATTCTTAATTTTTCCTATTAAAAAGAACCACTATAAAACCCATTAAGACATATTACAACTATATTTACAACCCATCAAATAGCCCCGGCCCAAGGAGCAGGAGCTGACCGATGCCTTGAAGAAGTTATCCCCTGAGGAGCTGGCCAAGCTGAAGACAGCGCTGGGCGGTACCAAGGTGGTCGTGGCTGCTCGGCGGATAATCATGGTTTGAATTATCGACAAAGTGGCCATGATTGCCCTCTGGTAATTTAACATAGCTATTGAAAATTGCCATTTATAGTGAATTTTCCCATTAAACATTGATAACATGGTGATTTTCCATAGTTATGTAAACGTTTACCAGAGGGTAACCATAGCTATGTAACAAATAACCAGATCAACGGTGAAATCAACATACTGGCTGTCTCCTTTTCGGATCCATGGTGGATCGATGGGGGTTATGATGTGATATGACGAGTTATTATTTTCTTCGTTCCGTAGATTTTTTTAGTTTTTTGCTTGGCAAAAAACATCAAATGATCAAATATCAAGGAACGAAAATGCCAAGCAAAATGATGAAACATTTTTTGATTTTTTTTTCCAGGAAAATATCAAGGTTCTCCAGCATTTTCAGCTAATGATGTTCCATAGCAGCATGGAACACCCCAAAAATGGCAAGTTCCAACAAGCAGTGTCATCCCCAGGGCTCCATGGGTAGCCCAAGAATATCCCCAAGAATATCGCATAAAAGATAGATGGTGTACGATGATTTCAACAAGGATTTCACCCATAGCCTCTGGTTATTCAACACTATGGTCTAGATGATTCAAATAGATCTGGTTGGTGGTTTGGAACATGAGTTTTATGACTTTCCATATATTGGGAATAATCATCCCAACTGACGAACTCCATCATTTTTCAGAGGGATTGAAAGCACCAACCAGAGATGGTTTATGATTATTTTACCAATGATCATCTTCCTTATGGGACAGATCTCCTGGTCGGTGGTCAGGTCGGCTGGGGCCCAGTGGGCCATGCAGTGGTGACCAAGTTATTGGCCAAGAGTGCTGGAGCCCTAAAGATCAGCGTCATCAGCGAGGAACGTGAAAACATGGGAAAACCATGGGAAAACATGGAAAAAAACATGGGAAAACGTTGGAAACAAATGGGAATCACATGAGATTTGAACCGTCAAAACAGGGGCAGCTAAGGAAAACATGGGGATTTCATCAAAAGTGGGGATTTCAGCCACGAAATACAGGGATTTACCCAGGAACTTTGGGGATGGGGATTTTACGAGCGGAGCGGAGCCAATGAAGAAAGAATGGCAATTTTAGCGTAGTTTAAGCATCCCAGAGGGTAAGTTCAGCAAGAAAATTTGGGAACGAAGCAAAAACTCAAAAACTGGGTACGTTTCCGGTCACACCCCGTTGGACCACGCGCCGCCTCTTGGCTTGGCGGGCGAAAGGAGAGTTATCCTGCTTACAACAGAGTGAAGTTGAGCAGCTTCTTCGAGCACCGAGACCCCAACAAGTTGGCACTCAGCAGAGTCCCGGCAAAGAGCTGCACTGCAAGGGTTGGGGTTGAGGCAAAGGGGTTGGAAAGGTTGGAAGTTACCTGTCTCGAAGATGTTTTCTGAGCTGGTGAGGCCCTGAACAATGGGGTATAGAGTTGAAAGACAAGACCAACACATCATGTTTTCGGACCCAAAGTTGCTGCTCAATTCTTGAGAGCTCATGAGTAAACCAACGCAAACACGATGCAGCCAGCCGAAATGGGGATATAGCAGGCGAAAGTGGGTTCCTTACAAAATCAAATGACAAAACAAGTAGATTGAGTGGTATTGTTTGCATTGTTTGTTGACAGACCCCTTTGCTTGGTTCGATCACAAAGCTTTGCAAAATACAGCATTTTCTTCATTAAAGACATGCTGTCCGAATTTAAAATTTAGCTTGGTGACATGTGCAGTGTTATCAGTGTTATCTTGCTCAAACTTAAGCCAACTTTTTAAATCCCGGTCAAGTCACCCTTTTCTATCCTTTTCTTAGTTCAGCCCACATTTCTGCTGATTTAAAATCACAACTTTCTTGCTCACTCTGCTTGGTTCAATCTCTATTACTATTTTTACCAATGTTCACCATGTTTGATCCACTTTCATCCCATCTTCTTGCTGCAAAGTATCACCATGACTCACCCTGTCACCAATTTTTTGGCGATTCACAACCCCATTTTGCCACAATATCCATCAATATCCCTCAACAAGAATCAGATTTCACGACATTTCACCCATATCTTTGGCCATTTTTTTGGTGGCAAAAATGGGGACCTCATGGCCGGGACCTCATGGCGGACCTCAGGTCCCGAGTGGTGCCGCGAGCAGGGCGTGGAGCTGATCTTCGGACGTGCCACGAAGATCGATCGAAGTGGCAAGGTGGTTGAGGTGGACTGCAACGGCCAGGCCGTGGGCGCGGTGGATTTTTGAGGATTTTTTGGGTCGCAAATTCTACCCTCTGGTAAACTAACATAGCTATGGAAAATCACAATTTTTAATGGGAAAATCCACTATAAATGGCAATTTTCAATAGTTATGTTAATTTACCAGAGGGTAGGGACCAACTGACCACACCCCCGGAATCATGGTGTTTCGGGGAAAAATGATAGGAGATGATAGGAGAATCACCTAAAATGACACAACGTTTCAGGGTCTAACACCGATGGGATCATGAGCAGGATCCAAGCCTCAAAAGACTATGGGATTTGAGATTGTGAACCTTCGAAAATGGTGAAGAGAAGTAGTTTAAGATGGTTTAAGTGTTTAACCCATGGTGATTTCATGGGATGTGGGGATATACTGGCGATATCATGGGGGTACCCTTCGGTACTCAGCTCCATGGCCAGGAATTCCTTCAAATAGATGGAGGTTTTAGTGGAAAAATCGTCAAACTAAGATGGGATGATGGGATGATTGGCTGGTTGATGGCGGGCCTTTTGGATCCTTTTGGTCTGATGACAAGACTTGATGACGGAGGTGATGATGGGTGTCTAAACTAGCAAAATGATGCAACATGGGGGATATAATATGATATAATTTATAATCATATGATATCATATGTAAGTCACCTGTAAGTCATAAAAGATGGTTGGCTGTTGATGGTGAAATGTGATGGATGGGATGATGGTCGGTTCGTGTTTTTTTTTTCCCCCCCGCTTTCGCGGAGATGATTTCCAGGGGTCAGCCATGACTCACCATGAAGCAACCGGGATGTGTACCGAAACCGCCTCAATCATCAGAATTTTACAAAGGGTACCCTCTGGTAAACTAACATAGCTATTGAAAATGGCCATTCAGAGTGGATTTTCCCATTAAAAATGGTGATTTTCCATAGTTATGTAAACATTTACCAGAGGGTAAATCAGCATATCTGAGCAGCGTTCAAAAATACCTTGGACCAATTTATCAGGGAGTGAACCTACGAGATCTCCGTGATTACGGTCAACAGATGGTCGCAAAAGCAATTCTATAGGTGAACCAGTTGATCAAGTGTTTTCGAACACCTCATATGGCTTTAGGATGCTTTAGGTCAAATTCTTTCAGCCCCAATGAAAAAACTTAAATGGTCACTAGTCATTTTGATGAAATCGAACGGGTCCCATTTCTTGGGGCCCATTGATGAAGAACTTAAGTGCTTTTTCGTGTTCCACTGTTGACCCAATTGACATCAATTGACCATATTTGACCATATATTTGCATATATTTTGGATGTCAACTTCAACCCTCCATTTCAGCAATCACTAAAATGGTCATAATTAGTAGGGGTGCTCCCAACGTTTTATAGGTCCATGATGGGCCACGGAGGGGGGGAACTTTATACCCGGGATTACCCGGGATGCTCCTCCAATGGCATGGTCGTTGCATGGTCCTGCCATCAACATCCATCCCTACGTGGCAAAACCATCGCCTTGAGATGATCGAAACATGGGGTATACCTCCCCAGGTTGCCATGAACATGGTTAACTGGTTGGTGTTTTTTCAGAGGGGTAGGTATACCACCAACCAGTTAAGATATTTTTCTGTACTTTGGGAAGTACCCCAGTTTCCGGTACCAAAACCCACCATATTCAGTTGATTAAATTTAGTTAGATCCACGTTTCGGTTGGTAAACAGTCACAGTAAACACAGGTACCAAGCCAAAATCCACCATTCATGGGTTATCACAGTCATTGCTTAATAAATAAGCCAACTATATCCCCGTCCTATCCCTTTCATTGAAATCCCAGGGCATATCTCCCAATAGCATACGATTGGCCATATATCCTATCATATCCCACTATACATCCCACCCTATTCCCATACAACACATCGCATGATATCCCCAACTATGGTTCGCAAAATCTATCCCAGTATTTAGGGGATGATACTGTGGGTTATACATATTTATATAATATATAGTTATATACCATCCCACTGAAATGGTAGATCCTGGTAGGTCCTCGTAGGGTCTAAATTCCCTCCGTTATGTATATATATATACATACATACCCCATTAAGCCCCCATGAATCCCCACCAATATATTGATTACCAGAGGGTAAGTGCTCATCATCCCATTCATCATCATTGATGTAATTATATGAATGTATATGAATGTATATGACTGTACATGGATATGTTGTATATTAATGAAACAAATCATGTGGGATTCACCATCCCCAAGTCATCACCAGTGCCCTGGGGCCGCCCTGGGCGCTGAAGTGCCCTGGGGGCTCAGTCCAAGAGCGTCCAGTACGACGAGCTGGTCATTGCCACCGGTAGCAAGCCATGGCTACCGCCGGTGCCGGGGCTTGGCTTGGAGGCACAGGATGTGGAGGGTTGGCCAACATACGTGAACATTTGTGTAATCTTCTTGATATCATATATATATATACAATGATATAGATAGATTAGATAGATAGATTAGATAGATAGATAGATAGATAGATTAGATTAGATTAGATTAGATTAGATTAGACTAGACTAGATTAGATTAGATTAGATTAGATAGATAGATAGATAGATAGGTAGGTAGATAGATAGATAGACAGACAGACAGACAGACATATAGACATATATATATACACACAGATACATATTTATTTATAATGTATGTATGTATGTATGTAATGTAATGTAATGTAATGTAATGTAATGTAATGTAATGTAATGTAATGTAATGTATGTATGTATGTAATGTATGTATGTATGTATGTATGTAATGTAATGTAATGTAATGTAATGTAATGTAGTGTAATGTAATGTAATGTAATGTAATGTAATGTAGTGCAATGTGATGGTAATGGTAATGGTAATGGTAGTGGTAATGGTAATGGTAATGATAATGGTAGTGGTAGTGGTAATGGTAATGGTAATGGTAGTGGTAGTGGTAGTGGTAATGGTAATGGTAATGGTAGTGGTAATGGTAATGGAAATGGTAATGGTAATGGTAGTGGTAGTGGTAGTGGTAATGGTAATGGAAATGGTAGTGGTAAGGGTAATGGTAAAGGTAATGGTAGTGGTAATGGTAATGGTAGTGGTAATGGTAGTGGTAATGGTATATAATGGTAATGGTACTGGTAGTGGTAATGTATGGTATGGTATGTATGTATATATATATATATCATGGCTGTAGAAAATCTGGGTACTCCACACGTTCTGATTCTTTTTTGTTCGAAATGAGAGGAGCAGGTTATGTACGTAGAATGTTTATGTATTTACTCGAAAATCTGGGGATATCAGATGAGAACCAATGTATAGTGACGATGATCATGAATTATCAAGGGCATATTACCAGTGAACGAACACGGACGTGAATATGGGATGCTACCATTTGCCAACATTTAGAAGGGGTCTAGAACTTGTGTCAGCAAAATCGGGTGAGATTGTGGTTTTGCCGTCCCATCGGACCGGTAGGGAAATCAGCTTTGAGACTATGAAGTGCGCAGTTTGCGAGCTGTTTCATGAAAAGGATCAGTGATAATGATAGTAATATGGTAATCATCATGAACATAAGCCGGATAATGGAACCAAAAGGAGCCATAAATCATGTGGGTTTGTTTGATTATCTTGCCTGTCATATCCACATTATATCTCCCTTATATCCCCATGACAAATGCCATGAAATATACCATTTCATTTCCAATAGGATTTTCATGGGATGTACAGTAATTTCCCCATTTTCTGATTATCCACTGTATTACCCAAATATATTTTACGAAAAACCTATTCACATCCTCGAATATTGTCGATGGACTTATCACCCACTATGTATATATATATAGTTATACCATATTAGTGGGTGGAACACCATTTATATACTCATATGATCCCAATTTTTACCAAATTATCCCACGAATTTTGCACACAGCGATGGAACACCATCCAGGGGCCATTAATTCCATTGCGTTTTCGCCAGGTGGAGGGTGTCTTCGTGTATCGAAGCATCTCCGACATCTTCAAGGCGCAGTGAAGTCGATGGGAATTCTGCGTAAGTTTCATGGCGTTGATGGAAAAACACAGGAAAACATGGGAATCTCATGGATTCTAATGGGACATACCATATGAATTCCATATGACAAATGGAAAGTCCTAAAGTTTCTAAAGTGGTCAATGACGAAAAGTCAAGCCATTTTTTTTAAATTATCCTTCGGCCCTTCTGACTACTGTGTCAACTCCAGGATGGGTCCACATCGGAATGGGTCAAAACCAATATGTTTTTGAACGGTGAGATGAACATCTTCATGTGAGTACAGTGCACCGGTTCATTTCGATGTTAACCAAATGAATCAACCACAAACCACAAACTGCCAGTTTAATTTTATAGTCTATTTGTAGTTGTCGTATGGACATCCTGTATTCAGCAATTCAGCAATTTTCTTCAGCCATATCAGTTTCACAGTTAGTCTGAGTATGTTCTATTTTGATATTCCTATGGTTAATCATCAATGACTAAACATACCATTTTACTGGAAATCCAGGGCACATATTTGGTCCCTTCAACTATTTTAGTGGGTGTTTTGGGGCTGTGTTTTCGGGCCCTACTTGAAACCATGTTGATGTTTGTCCATTTTCCATAGCTGTAGCATGCCTTTCGCTAGAGTTGGTGGCTTCGCAGATTTTTATTTTCACCCCGAGCAATGGGATGATGATCCTTGTCGGCTTTTTCTCTTTTTCAGATGGGTGGCTCAACCACCAACCAGTTGTGATCTATTTCCCCCTTTTTTGTTCCTATTCGAGGCCCATTTCACTTTGTAAAAAGACATGGGCACCGCTTTTTCACATGTTTCTCACAGATATATTTCCAATAGTTTTCCCCTTATGAATGGCCATTTTCATCCATTTTCCCGATATTTCCCTTATATTTCCC
>Ga0126342_10014345_pt1 | contig 13994 bp, 10 predicted proteins | sample Cyp1metagenome_FD_92528 | JGI IMG/M metagenome (GOLD analysis project Ga0126342, IMG submission 92528) | Coral microbial communities from Lord Howe Island, Old Settlement Bay, Australia - Cyphastrea 1 metagenome | ecosystem: Host-associated > Invertebrates > Cnidaria > Coral ...
CCAATGGGGAAAAAGAGGAAAATGTGTATGCCATTCCGTCCTTAGTGGACACACAGATCGGCACCTGTGTATCCACCCTGGGAGGATGCATTCATTTGCATTCGATCCGGCATCTGTCATTTTTCATCCGTGCATTCGACTGTCCCATGGTGTGTCTCGTCGTCACCCCTGAATTTGTTGTTTTTTGTTGGTTTTGTTTGCGTTTTTTGTTTAATTAATGATCACAATCATTGGTGGGGACTTCACGCGTAGCTGGTTGTCTCTACCGCTGTCACACGGCATTAAAGTCAAAGGCGGAAAAAAATCCATTTTTTGGGTACCTCCATTTATGGAAACCCCCATGTTCTTTTAGTTGGATCTTTCTTTTGTATCTCGTTTGGGCGCCGAAAAGATATCGCTTTGAGTCATCCCCACCGGCAGGTTGCCTGTCTGATCCCGGCCGTGTGCCTTTGGACTGGTGGACCGGATGTGTTGTTTCCGAGGGCGGGATCAGGGTAGGAATGACCTGCCGAAAATGGCGGGTTTTTTCCAACAAGAGTAAGTGGGTTATGGCAGTTACGGTTGAAAATCATCGAATGGGGATATGATAGGGATATTTCCGCATTGAACATATTTTAAATATGAGAAATATCCCATTAAAGCGGCTATAAAATCATATAGCATGTGTGCCAATCTAACCGTTTGCGACGGAAGATGGGCTGTGAGAGTTTACCCCTTCAGAAGTGAGATTACCAGAGGGGTAACCCCAAACACCTTGCCAGTCATGGACCAACGGGCCATCTAGGAACCTAAACCAGAGGTACTTTGCCATCTGGTTGGTGGTTTCAAATATTTTTTATTTTCCATAATATATGGGATAATCCTTCCCATTGACTAATATTTTTCAGAGGGGTTGAAACCACCAACCAGCCATATAAGGCCATGCTTCGAGAGTATTGTGTTACATACAACCTACATTTGTGAGGTACCTCCAATTCAAGTTATCCTTCAGTAGATTGACATAGACATGGGAAAACACTCCCAGGGTAACATGAACCACATTTCTGGTCGGTTTTATCGTTGATTAAGGTTACATCCCAGCAATTCTCCTATCTTCCAATGATATTCCAGCGATCCTCTTGATCGCAATTCTATCCCCAGAATCTCAGTTCTAGAGTACACTTACAGATGATTTTGAGCCATCAAAGTTCCATATGTTTCTTGGTTAACCATGGTTAACCCACCCTTTTTCAAAGCTCTATTTTTGCTGATGTTTTAGCCACCATTTTCGGCAGGAACCAACTGAGCGTTGCAGCTCCGCGCTCGCTGCATGGGGACTGGTTGGTGTTGCCCTGTCGTCACTGTGGACCAAGACCTGCGCGAAGATCCTCGGCATGCCATAAAAAAGGCATCGATGTATCGTGACTATAATGGTTATAAATGGTGATTTAATGGTGATTTATGTAATGGTGATTGTATGGTGATTAATGGGGATTTTAATGGGTTAATAACGGTTAATAATGATTAATGGTAATTCTGGTTGGTGGTTGCAAACATGAATTTTATTTTCTATTTCATATATGGGATGTCATCCTTCCCATTGACGAACTCATATTTTTCAGAAGGGTAGGTATACCACCAACCAGAATAAACAGATGATTTTAGATTGATTTGTATAATGGTATTTTGGGTGTTACACACCACTTGGTAACTGGGATGCACATCCAAGTAGGGGGTTCATTTCCATTGTGTTTTTTTCCATGTTGAAAAGCATTTTAGACATGTAGATCATGTTCCTTGCCTGGGAAACGCGTGGATTTTCCGATCATATCTACGGTACGTTACAGGGGTTTTCATGGTTGTGTTTTGTATCCCATCCTTGTATAGAACAGTAAATTCGCTTGAATCGGCTTCCAAGGTGAATGGATCCAATACAAAAGCAGGGTGTTGATAGGGGCAGTTCGTTTATGAAAGGAAGATGTGGATAGGGACTATCAATCAATCAATTGGGAAATGTATTTATGCCTATATAAATGGTGCTATAGCCAGCAATGAATGGTGATATTGTAAGATTTGTGATGATATCTACATAATCATATACATAATAATTTACCATATCTACAGATAGAAATGCTTGGTGATTTCAAGTGTTGTGTTTTATAATTCCTTTTCCGGATGTGATGATGATCCCAGTTGTTTTGACAATCTGTTCGTGCTGATCACAATTCATACCGCATATTCTACCGTTTCTTCCCTGGTGATATCACGGTTACCATTCCAACCTCAATTGCTGCCCCCATACCTTCTGGTTATGTCAAAATAGCTATTGAAAATGGCCATAGAAATCATGAGTTTTCCAATTGAAAATGGTGATTTTCCATAGTTATGTAAACATTTACCATGAGGGTATTTCAATTGATCTTGGGGTGAGAAAAGGGTCGAACGGCGATCCGTATAGTTGCAATGGTGTTCCTATTGATCTTGGGGTGAGAAAAGGGTCGAACGGCGATCCGTATAGTTGCAATGGTGTTCCTTTTCGGAAGAGTTATTTTAGGTCGATTGAACCACCATTGATTCATTGGGGAGGGCCCAATGGCGCTGGCCCCTGCCACGGACGAATACTATGGCACGCGGAAGCGGCATTTTGGAACGTCGGCACTATGGAATCATTGTAGAATTAGAAATATCTCTCGCCCTATTTTAGCTTGGTGAATTATTGCAATTTGCCTATAGATATATCATAATACAGTACTGGGGAAGCTTTCACAATCCACACAGGATGGTGCCCCCTCAGATATGTTTGTTGATGTGTAAAGCCCAGAAATATCCATAAATACCCAGAAATAGAGGGGTAGGTATACCATAAACCATAAACCATAGAGGGGTAGACTTTGCTATTTTTCAGAGGGGTAGGTATACCACCAACCAGATATAGATCGTTATATCTGCCATAAACCATAGAATTCTGCCACTTTTCTAAGGCGTATCTGAACGCAACAACCAACAGGGGCCCCATCCTGCAAGGCCATCACTGCAGAAGTTGCGACAGATGCATCCTGAGCGCCTCGGCGCTAAGGGTGGATCCCTTATAAAATTTGCCTCTTTTTTTAAACCAGTCAGAACTGATCAAACCAGTCAGAACTGAGTAAAAACATCTGGTTATACATGGTTTATCATGGTTTGCTAAGGGATCGACTTTTCCAAGAACCAGTCCCAGTTGTTAATCTGGCGGGTGGTTTCAACCTGTTTTTTGTGATTTTGGTTCGGCAGATTTGTGCCGATGATTCACAATATTCACGATGACTAGCACTTGAAAAATTAGGGATGGGTTGAAACCACAAATTTGTAGTTCTCCCATAGGATCCATGTATGCTATACATGGTAACATTTACCATCAAAATACCCCCAATGTTAGCATATATACCAGCACCATGGATCCTATGGGCTATCGCCATGTTCTATCTTTCCGAATTTTCGGCAATCCATGACAGCATACTTACTGACGTCCCCATCTTACAGGGTGACACATCAGGTGAATCATCCCGTAACTAGGTGGCACATGTATATGTTATGTGTATACATGAGCCATTTATATAAAATACTTCTGTTGATAGGTCAATGTCAAGTTAGGAAGCGTTTTTTTAAAGCTATATAAGTGGTTTATTTAAGACAACTCATGATAGGAATATGTACCAACCAACTGTCGTATGGTGGAATGGGATAGGTCCACGTAGCGTCAAAAACAGACGCCGCTTCGCGTCCATATTCCTCGAAAAAACATAGCCCATGTTCTTAGCAAACATGGCCGTGCTAGGTTGTGATGATCCACAACCCATCATCCACTGGTGCAATCAACAGCTCTTGGATGTCCATCCCACTTGGAGGCAGCAAAAATGTAACACCCATCATCTAATGTCTAGTTTCCCAACTGATAACTACATGGGACGAGTTTACGGGAAGATGTAGGATTGTTGGGATGCATTCAAAAGTAGGAATGAGTTGAAGGGGTCGTGTCGTAAGGGCAAAAAATGCCGCTTTGATGCATTTGTTCCAGAAAAAAAACACCAATTCTTCCCTTGGTGGTCCTTGCCAATACCATTGATGGTGAGTAAAACACAATTCAAAGTACTGCAATGAATGTACTGTAGTTTGCCCAGAATGGGTTCACATGAAACTTTGATAATTGATGGTAAACCGCATTGAAAAACAGGGTTGATCCCAATATGCCAGATTTGGTTGGTGGTTTCCATAATATATGGGATAATCCTTCCCATTGACTATTTTTTTCAAGATGGTTAAAACCACCAACCAGCAGATGCATTTGGGGGGAAACTGAGTAGATAGAGAGGTATTTCTTGACGAATTCCCCTTAGAACTGGTTATTGTTTACCTTCAATGGATTAGAACAAGCCATCATATCCCCATTAAAGCCCCCAATACAATCCATTGAGCCCATCTAAACCACATAAAGATACATAAAGTCCACTAAAAATGGAAAGTAAAGTAAACGGACAGCATTATAAAATCCATAAAAATGACATATATATATAATTATATATAATTCTATCACATAAAGTCCATGCAAATCCCAATACTGCAACACATCCATACAATGTGGGGCCCCCTACTCATAAATTGATTTATAAACCCCATGAATATTATAGTTATTGGCGTACCATAAATCATAGCTACTGGAGTTATAAACCAACTGAGCCATTAAAATCCCATCGGCAATGGCGTGATACCCTGGATCTTGTCCCAGGAATGGATCATCATTGCCCCTGGATGGACAACTGCGTGGGGCTGCAGAATCACAAGTTCTTTCTGACCTTCGGCTGAGATCAGGTGGATTGAATGGTGACTTTATGGGATTCCATGGTGATTTAATGGTGATTTTATCAAATCTAATAGTGATTTTATTTAATGGTGATTTTATGGTGAACTTCAAAGTGGTCCCAAGATTCGATAGCTTTTTTTGAATTCGCCTTCTGGGGAAAGTCCGATCGCTTTTGACGAACTGGAAAAATAACCATCTGTAAGTTGGGTAAATCACCATTTGAAATCCCATTCCCATAGGATCCATGTATGGTATATATGCTAACATTGGGGGTAGATTGATTTCATTAAATCACCACTAAATCACCATTTGAAATCCCATAAGAATCACCATTTGAAAATCCCATTAGATTCACCATTAGATTTCATAAAATCCATAAAACCAAATCTATTTCTGGTTGGTGAATTTCACGATACCCTCTGGTAAACGTTTACATAACGAACTGGAAAGATCCACCATGCTATTAATGGGAAAATACACTATTTCAATGGCCATTTTCAATAGCAAACTGTTAGTTTACCGGAGGGTATGGGCCATGGGCAAGCCGAGTTGCAGCCATAGATGGCCTTCATCCTATCGCACTGGCAATCGCAGGCTACACTGACTTCGCATTGGCCAAGGCACGCGCGGCAGCGATGGCCGCAATGGGCAGACGCCGCGACGGCCGGCGGAGCGACACAGCAACTGATCGATGCTATGGCGTCATATGATCAGGCCTTGCCGGCAGCGGCCCTGCCGATCATCAACGCAGCTGTGGCCGGCACCATCTCAGTGGGAAGCCTCTCGCTAGCAGTCCCGGCGGCCCTCTACTCCAGAAGGGCCTTTGGCTAGCATGCGCTGCACGGCACCCGATGAGTTCACCCTTATTTATTCCTAGAATAAGGGATACCCCAATAGCTGGATGGTTTATAAGGGAAATTCATGGAAAATTTGTTTGAAAATGGATGATGAAATGTGGTACCCCCATGACTTAGGAAGCCTCCATCTCATGTTTCGTGGATTGAAAACCTATAAATGTCAATTTTCCAAGAAGTTAATTGTTTCAACATCTTCACACATGGTTGGTTTGATCATTTGATCCTCGCATTCATTGCTTAAATCATAAGATGGGAACACATATCTATGGAATAAATACCATTACATCACCATATAGTCATAGAATATCCCCTGGTTATACCTCTAATTAATCATGATTTACATCCCCACTATTATATGTTGGTAATTCTATGATTAATGAGATATATGATGGTATTATATGATGATTGCCAACATATATTACCATTACCATTACCATTATACAGGGGATTGATCCCATTAATCATTATAGTTGGTAATGGTAATGTATGTTGGTATATCCCATGAAAACATTCCATTCATATCCCATGTTCCAGCACCATGGCAACGGTTGCATCCCCATGTTTATTGCCATCCTCATTAAACATTCCATTAAGTTCCATTAAATCTAACTTTAAATCACCGTGAAATCCCATAAAATGAGCATAAAATCCCATTAGATTTCATAAAATCACAATTAAATCACTATGAAATCCCATAAAATCACCATGTATATCAAATTATATTTCATAAAATCACCATTAAATCACCATAAAATCCCGTAAAATCACCATTAAATCCCATTAGATGTCATAAAATCACCATGAATTCCCATAAGATTTCATTAAATCACCATGAAATCCCATAAAATGTGCATAAAATCCCATTAGATTTCATAAAATCACCATTAAATTACCATGAAATACCATAAATCAGAATAAAAGTACCAAAATCCCACAAAAATACGATACAATTCCCATAAAATCACCATTAAATCACCATTCAATTCCCATAAAATCACCATAGAATCCTTATAAAACTCTCCGTAAAATCACCGTAAATCCCATCCCCAGATGTCAAGAGCCGCTGCCATCTTAGGCAATGCTGTCTCTACGGCGCCAGTGCCGCTGCCATCTTTTTGGCGCATGCAGCGCCCATGCGGGCGAAGGCATCGGTGGCAGTGGCAGTGACTTTCATATTTTTCAGAGGGGTCGGTCAACCACCAACCAGTAATTAATAGTAAAAACAATGATATATTAATATACTTACCACATATCATACTATCTATAGATATTGTTACTAATATCCTATCTACATATAGTAATTTCCATAATATATAGATAGTATATTACCCATATCTAATCACTAAAAGTGGTTAGTAATGCTTAGTGATGCTTCCCACGGGTCGAACCAGATTTTTTAGTTTCATATGTTTTTGTCAATGATTCCCATTAATAATGGCTAGTAACATTTGTAATAATGGTTAGTGATAATGCCTAATAATGGTTCAATAATGGTTAATAGTTGATAATTGTTACTAACCAATGAAATGATGGCTAAGAATGATTAATAACGGTTAATAATGATTAAAAATTGCCATTAATAGTGGTTACTATAGTTTTCATAGTGATTGCGAATGGTTACTCATTACTAATGGTTACTATTGTTATTCATAGTGATTGCAAATGGTTTTTCAAAAATGGCTAGTAGTGTAAGTCTATAGTGGCTAATGTCAACCCTGGATTAATAAACACCAAGGCTGTTTAATTGGGGGGGGGTACCATTTATGTATCATATTGTGACTATGACTATTTGGAGGGTACCCCCACAATTAATAAACCATTGTTTATTAATCCGGAGTTGACATTTACAATTAAAACATTGATCATAGTGCTTACTAACCATTATTACTGTTAATAGCCACTTAATAGTTATATTAGTAATTAGTGTTAGTGATTAATAGTTATTCTGATTGGTGGTTTCAAACATTTTTCCCACAATATATGAGATAATCCTTTCCATTGACTTTCATATTTTTCAGAGGGGTCGGTCAACCACCAACCAGTAATTAATAGTAAAAACAATGATATATTAATATACTTACCACATATCATACTATCTATAGATGGTATTACTAATTTACTATCTATATATAGTTATTTTCCATAATATATAGATAGTATATTACCAATATCTAATCACCAACAGTGGTTAGTAATGCTTAGTGATGCTTCATACGGGCCCATGAGCCATAATTTTTAGTCTTTTATTTTTGTTTTTGTCAATGTTTCCCATTAATAAGCCAATGAAATGATGGCTAATAATGGTTGATAATGGATTCTTAATAATAGATAATAATGGTTAATCGTGGCTAATGGTTAATAATGGTTAATGATGGCTAAGAATGGTTCATGGTGAATCATCGACAATAATGGACTCTTAGGATGTTTAGTGGGCTTTCGGGTGTAACTATGGTTGTATATCCACTTAAAACTGGAACTGCGCTGCACTTCCAAGTAGTGATATGGGCGTTTTTTCCCCTTGTAACATTGTATACCCAAATATAAGACGCTATTATATCCACTTATTAATCACATATATGATTGAATTTCGTTCTTCATCCAGTCAGAGGCCGTGGAAATTGTTGAACATACAGGGTCATTACATAGCTCCAACCCTTACGTATGACCATTATACATATATGATTGTATATCACCATAATTATAACCACAGTTCTTGGCTATCCACTTATTACATATATTATTGTTGGTTATAACCATATAGTTATGGGAACCTTCTGGCCCATTCCTGCTCACTGGCGCCTCTTTTCTCTTTACTTGGACTGTTGGCAGCCCAGAAGATCCACATGCTGAGTGGCTCAATTTTTTGGCGTTAGGGTGTTCGATATTCTGCAACCATGGAGGAGTCGCTGCGAAGTGAAGATGTGGGCCGTGTCCACATCCATGAGCACAGGGAAGTCTGCAAACGGTTGACACGTGCCAGTCTGGAGCCTTTCCAGTACACAACCCTGGGTGGGCTCCTGGTGCGACCAAATTGCGCAGTCAAATACTTAGAAACTGTGGGCAGCAGCGGATCGGGCTTCATGCGGTCGTGGGGCTGCTTATGCCCTTGTGTATGCGATAGCCCACTTCGAGGATTTGTGAACCAGGGTTATTGAACCGGTTAGGGAGGAGTTTGTGCTTAGTGTCTTAGGAAGTGACTTGTAACCCAATACTGGTATACCTGCAGTTATCAGGGGATTCTTGGGGACGCAGTTCCAACTATAGGTGGATATATATATATATATATATATATCACCAAATAGGGATTATATACCAACTTACGGAGGTTAGAATCCCATAGTTAAACCCAGTAATGTAGAATCTAGTTATTGATTAAATCGATTCTTGCTCCATCTAAACCCTGAATCATCAAACACGCGATTTGAGGGTTTCCTATAGGGGCACCTGCAAAACTTTCGAAAACTAGACAATATTCTAGTATATTCTTGTATTGACACCCGGCATACGGTACCCCCCAAATTTTAGGAATTTAAGCGCTTGCGCGCGACAGCCGGCCAGGGGCCCATGTTGAGGTGATATGGGTCTAGCTGGGAGCAAGATCTTAAGGCTATGTTGCCCCATCTTGAGGCTATGTTGGTCCATCTTGGGGCAATGTTGGCCCACCTTGGCGCTATGTTGGCCCGTCTTGGGGCCTAGGTTGGCCGATCTTGAGGCCTATGTTGACCCATGTTGAGCCAAAAGATCCAAAAAAAATGGGAACAGCAAAAAAACACTGTAAAACGCATGATATTTTGATAGTCGGCGGCCTATCTTGGGGCTATGTTGGCCCATCTTGGGGCTATGTTGGCCTATCTTGAGGCAATGTGGGCCCATCTTGGGGCTATGTTGGCCCATCTTGGGGCTATGTTGGCATATCTTGAGGGCAATGTGGGCCCATCTTGGGGCTATGTTGGCCCAGCTTGGGGCTATCTTGGCCCATCTTGGGGCTATGTTGGCCCATCTTGGGGCTATGTTGACCCATCTTGAGGCTTATCTTCGCCCATGTTGAGCCATCTTGAGCCACAAGATCCGAAAAATGTGAAAAAAGGAGAACAGCAAAATACACTGTAAAACGCAGGATATTTTGGCGACACGCGGTCTACGGCGGCTGGGGCGGCGGCCCCTCTCTCCTATACGGAGAGGAGAGAACTGCCGTACGGCAATGCCACGGCCAGGGGGCCCCTGGCCGGATTACCAATGCGCTGCGGCCAAACTGTTGAATTTCAGCACTGAACTAGCAAAATTAATGGGTTCTGACTGTCTTTCAAAAGCATCTTCGATGCAAAAACTGGAGAATTAATGATGGAAGACTCCCAGGGGACAAGTATGTATACCAATTTCTTTACAAGTATATATAGGCACACGCAACACACACACAGATATATATATATATACACACGTAAATTTTTCCGTATTAACCCGGCATGTATACTCAAGGTATATGCACAAGGTGGCGTCCCACCAGTTGTAAGGCTGTGAATAAACCCCAGTAACTATAGCTATCACTACCGTAAATCCTAGTTATTGCATATGTAAATTTACCAAGTTAGCTAAGTAAGTCCCATGAAAACCACATGAAATACGACTTCTGTTATTGGGCAAATTAGCTCCATATATGGCTGCAGTTTCATTAAATCCCATCAAATCCCGTTAAATCACCATAACTTTGCTGGTAAGTTCCACCGTGTGGCTTCGGCCGCCCCTGCAGCAACTCCAGATCTTTGGGGTCCTTCTGCCGTCTGCGCGAATGCCTCGCTTGGCGAACTTGGAGGTGTGGCCGAGCCGCAGGGCGAAACGCTTCGGGAAAGGGCCATAGAAATGTTGGGTCAATGGAAGTAAACAAAACTTGGAGGAATCTCCACTGATCTCTGGTGGCAAAAGAACCTAGTGTAGATGTAACATTGGAAGGTTGGCTCCCTTCATTTTACAAAGACAATCACGCACATAATGACCCCAGACAAGTTCATTATTGATGGTGGCTAAATTGGTGATAAATCGAATGATCTTCAACAAAAAATCAGGAACTCCATCTCCAAAGATTTGGGCAGACGTGAAACGCATTTTGAACAAGATCCGCTGTTTTTGTTTGTAAAGATGAAATCTTACCTTTTGCAACCCTCTGTATCTGAATTATGTATGTACATATATATATATAATGTTTTGATATATTATGAAATATTATATATTATGATATATTGTAATATATGAATATATAATTGTATATATATATGATATTATATATGATATATTTATTTAATTATGTACTTATTTAGTTTGTTTAGTTCATATTTATATATATATATATAATAGCTACCACCCAGGAATGTATATCGGGAGGGGTGCGTATACAATCCTGTGATTCCAGCAGAAAATATTGCGATTAAACAGAGGAAAAACTCATTCATTGTAGTCACGCTGTGCAATGCTGTGCATGTCATGAGGTCCGTCATGGCATGTGAACGTTGCTGGTGGGCTACATAGTACTGGTATGTCGGAGAATGAATCCTTCCTCCAGTGTCTCAGAAGCTTTCAGACCTGTGGATTGGCACCCACTGACATCCCATTGGCCCGAGCACCGGGGTGGACCACTAGAAGCATGCGCATCCGAGAGAAAGTACACAGGTGCGTGATGTGAAGGGTGCGGTCAAGCATCTGCTCTCCCGACGGGATCAGGTGCTACAGCCGACCACTCATGACCAGCCACTGGAATGAAACCAATTTGGGATGATCTTGGTTTGCAAACAACAACATGTTACTAATAAGCTGTCAAAGCACTGCACAGCGTTGCCCAGCCGCGTGTCGGTTTAGCCATGGCCTTCTACGTGCTGTTGGGTGTGACTGGGGATACGTCGACTCGAGACATCGATCCTTGGCATTGGTTACAGGCGGTCAGGGAAGAAGGAAGCGAATAGGAAGCGAGTTGGGGTTAAGAAATGCTAGACATTTCCAATCACTTCCACCTCGTTCTCTTCAGCATGCTGCCCCCAATGTCAATTGACAATTGATGTCAATTGGTTTCCTCATGTTTCTTCATGGGTCTGCACCGGTCGCATGCCGATATTATATAAACCACAGCAGCGATATGGCATGTTCCCACCCCATTGGCACATGTAGTGAGAAAAAAGCTACACATCCTCCATCCACCACTACAATTCCAGTTCAGCCCCACTAACTAACATTCCAGCTCAGTCCGATCACAAGCATGTCGAGGAACCATCCTGGATTCAGGGTGAAATTGGCCATGAATCAGTGGAAACGGCATTCCGTACTGAACAAGTCAGCCAGAAGTCCGTGCGTTTCCTGCATATAACCACACCAGTGCCATTTCCATGTGGCGTGGCCAAGGAGAAGGCGTACCGGCGACGTGCGGCCCAAGCGCACCCAGACAAGGGCGGCGATGCGGCTGAGTTCTGCCCCTGGGCCTTGTTTAGGAATTTCATGGCGTCTCAGTATATGTCAGTGGTTGAAGCATGTTGAAGCTGTTGGGGCCGAAACTGGCCAAGACTAGCTGCTACTCCCGTAGATCCATGCAGACCAATGTCTCATGCATTAACAATCATTTTCATACGGCAGTGATAACTCAGTAATCAGTAATGCCATGAACAAGATGTGGAGATAGCACTGAAGACATGCGCCGGATGATGAGGCGAGTTGACGCTCGCTCAGGATGTCCTGACGGACACGCTGCGGCGTCGTGCATACGACACGGAGATCCGCCTGGGGTTGCAGACTCGAGTGCCCAAGTTTGCGCCGCGACCGGACAGACCGGTGACCCTTGGCGCATTGGGTTGTGGCGAGGTCAAGTCGACCTCCTTCATTCGGGTGGGTGTTGCCTTGCACTATCCTGCGCTACATCACACTACTTTTTGATTCTTTATGAGATTTTATGAGCATGTTTGAGCCATATCCACATTCAGCGGGTATCGGCGTCCTTGAATTTGAGCCAAGGATCATCGCGACCCGGAAGGATCCACGGCAATGGAGCGGACCTCCGGCTGGCACAGCCGCGGCTGATACAGCCCCAGAATCTCTGTGCCTGGGCTTGAACTGTGGTGTAGGAGCGTGTAGGAGCTACATATGAGTCATATGGTCCAAGCTTGCCAAGAGGGAACCCAAGTGACCCAGACATTGACGACTTGTTTTTAGCCGTTTATCCCATCGCTTTGGCCAATGCGGCGCGATTTCATATTTTTTTAATCCCATTTTGGGTGGCCCAGCGCGGCTCGATCTCAGCAGTTTTCTGGGTGCTGCGCGTTTATGTTTCTATTTGTTTTCTGCTCTCACCTTTCAACATTACACCAGCCTAGGAGGGGCTCAGTGGATCCACCACCGTCATCTGCATCCTCGAAGGCAGCCCCAGGAGTTTTGTGCCTTGGCTCCGGTGCAAGAGCTACAGGGGTTCTGAATTGGCGCATGGCAGATCAGCAGTTTGATTCTTCCCAGGAGTTCCTGTAGTTGCTAATTAAGATTAAGCAAGGTTATCCTCAAATTATTTAAGCAAGGTTAGCTTAATTAAGGATAAGCAAGCTTGTTTGAATTAAGCAAGGTTAATGTTGTTCAGTTATCTTTTTTTGTTCAAGATATCTGTTCATGTATTGGGTGCTTTTTGCTTGCAGATTCGTACTTGTCTTCGTTACTTGTTTCCCTGAGACTTAAACAATATTTGTTTTCATACAAAGGTATGATTCTCCTTCGAAGAAAGTGTCTTTAAAAAAATCTTCTTGATGGAATATGGTTACCTTTTTTCCTCTTTACTTTTTCTGTTACATCAAATTCACCTTGGATTTTTTCTAAGTATACATTTTCTCTTTGAAGAAATGTATTTACAGAAAAAAATAAAATCACAAATAAACAAACAAAGTCAAGGTGAAAAAAATATTTTTTAAAAGAAATGTAACATATTTTGAAAGTTTGAAAATTTTGAAAGTTTTTTAATGACAATTTTATTTTACATATATATATTAAAAAACATGAAGAAATAAGAAATAAAATGAAAAATAAATACAACAAAATAAAAATTTGACAAAACAATCAAATGTTGGAAAAAAATGAAATTGTAAAAATGAAATTGTAAAAATGAAATTTTCATTTTTTTAAAGAAATGAAATCAAAACGCATTTCTTTTGCAAACAAAAGTACAGAAATCAAAGCAGGAAAAAGAAACAAAAAAAAGTAAAAATACATTACCAAAGTAGTTTCAAAATAGAGAAACTAAGCAAAAGAAGGGTATCAGAGGACACATTCACTGTCTCACCGTGGCCGTCTTGTTCAGCTGCTAGTGC
>Ga0126342_10014346_pt1 | contig 13993 bp, 6 predicted proteins | sample Cyp1metagenome_FD_92528 | JGI IMG/M metagenome (GOLD analysis project Ga0126342, IMG submission 92528) | Coral microbial communities from Lord Howe Island, Old Settlement Bay, Australia - Cyphastrea 1 metagenome | ecosystem: Host-associated > Invertebrates > Cnidaria > Coral ...
AGTTTCAGCGTCGCAGGGTGTAGGTTTTGCGTCTGCCGAAACCATCCGTTGATCTCCGCATGCAAGCTTTCATTGCTGGTGGTGCCAACTGGAAGCAGGATGTTCTCGGCTTTGGAAAAAAGGTGCCGCATCCTCAAATTGTTGAATAGCCATTCGGCACGATCTCCAGCGGCCGCTTGGTGCAGGAGGTCGGCAATGGTTTTGCCGCTGTCCATTTTTTTTTTCATCTCTGAGCCATAGACTGAGCTCAGGGCAGCCAAGAACTCAATGAAGTCAGCACGGTTTTGCCATGGAGTGGCACCGTCCAACGTTTCCATGCACTTTTGGCTTTTAGGCTTGCCCATGCTACCGTCGAGTACTTGACGGCGCCACATGAGCTCACGTGCCGTCAGCTTCACTTCCGTGTCACCACGGAAAAATTCACCCCACGGCTTTTCCTCATTGCTTCGACTGCTTTGGGCACTGAATTTTGCCAAGCCGCGCCTCAGCATAGCCGAGCCAGGGGTGCGATGTCTGGCAGAAGCTGACTCGTAGTGCATGGCCAAATGAACGGGGTCTAGGCCAAGCGCCTTGAGGTTAGGCAACGTTTCTTTCAATGCGGCATACAGTCGCTTGGTTGGCATGTCTGTGGCAAGGAACTCAACTTGCTGCAGAGATTCTTCTTGTAAACTGTCCCGCAAACCTTTTTGAATTTCTGGCGCCCCTTCACCATAGGTAGCAAACATGCTGACAACGGCTCCCGTCCTGCCCCGGACCGTGATGACTCTTCTTAAGCTCTCCGCCTCGGGAACTGCAGCGTCATTTCGCTTGTCCAAGCTCAAGTTGAAAGGCCTTTGCCCAAGGATGCTCAAGCAGACGCGGAATGTGCCATCAATGGAGAGCGAGCGAAACTCGTTGTGGCGTGCACAAGCTGTCAAGAGATTGTTCCGAAGGGCGACGCATTTCTCAGAGGAGAATACGTCTTCGACCAGTGGCCACCATCTGGCCGTGTGTGAAGGTAACAAGTTCACAAGTTTTGAACCTGCCCGCACTGCGTCCAACATCAATCGTGGCCAAACACTCTTGGCCTACACAGGGAAAGCTCCGATATGACATATGTTTCCCTATCATTCCCCGAAAGAACAAAACATGGAAACAAGGCGGCGAAAGCAAAAAAACATCAGACTGCATGTCAGCATTGACTGGCCTTGGCATTGTGCAAGATCAGCTCTTGAAAAATCATTTCTGCAAATGCGTGTGTGTAGAAGATGTTTCCAACACGTCGAGCAAAGACAGTGTTGCCCAATGCATCTTCCCGAATAAAGCGAGGGCCTGGATAAAGGCAAGCATGGCAATTGGCAGGTCTCTCTTACTCTTGGAACACATGCTGTGAAAACTTGCAGCCCCAACCAAACGGTGATGAAACCACACCGAAGATGAGTCACTATATCAACACGACCTTTCATGTCAACACCCGACCGAGCCTTCTGAATCAAGAAGTAGCCGTATCCTTCTGTCGATCGCATTGATAGAATGCGGAAGGGGTGGACGCACTTGTTCTTTCAAAAGCTGCGCGCTGCGCTGCAAGTATTTTCCGGCTTGATGGCCCCGAATCATGTCAGAATCGTGCAACGACAGGACGCACTTGATTTGCTTTTTCCCAGAACAGCAGTACTGGTTGCGCTTGACGTGGTACCTGCGCAGGTGGTCTGTAACACGGCTGGGACTTTGAAAGGAGCGCCATGGGCAACAAGGACAGGCAAAGCCTTTGGATACCTTTTGGTAAGCTGCGGTAGCTGCAAGGGAAGCTACTTCATCAGCCAAGCTTTGCAGCAGGTGTGTATCTACAGCAACAACCCCATCCTCTTGTAGCCAGTCAGGCAAGTCAATGCTAGATTCCATCTCAGTGTCGCTGCATGCCACCTGTATGAGCTCCGTCTCCGAGTCTGAGCCATGGACAGACAAGGCAAATTGAGCTTGTGCTGGAGGAGTGGTGGGAGCCATTGAAGCAATCAGATTGGCAGAATCGACTGCAGGCGCAGCTGCCTCATGTTGGCTGGGACGCTTCAAGACACCAAGCTTGCGAGTTTTCAGACCTTCTGTTCTGTTGTGCGTCCGCGTTTTCGTTGGAAGGGCAGCGGCGGGTCGCTTCCTTCCAGCAGCTTCTAAAGCCAGCAAAGCTGTCACATCCTCATCGTCCAGCTCCTCATTAGCAAACTCTTGTGCATTTGCGTCGCTCTCAAGCACTCGAAAATACACACATGTGGAGCTATCCACGCCCGAGTGTATTGCCTCATCAAGGGCATCCTTCGAAAGTGTGTACACGCAATCGGTGTCATGCACAACGCAGGCATCAGCATCACTTGCTAAGCTGAACCCCACACAATGCGGGTTGCCACCAGCTTCCGAATGTAACAAGTAGTTTCCATCCTTCAACTCTCCGAAAGTCAGGTAAGGAATCAGCTTCACTTTGCAAAGCCCTTCGCATTCTCCATAGGAACGATGAGGCCTGGTTTCATGTGACTCTGCGGCTATAGCTTCTTCCACAAAAGCCTGCCTCCCTAAAATGGCAGCGATGGCTGCTGGAATGCAGTTCCCATGCTTTTCAAGCTGGCATTGATTGGTTGTCATCTTGGGCTCTTGCAGGGCCTTTTGCTCAATGGCCTGGAGAACTGTTCGATGTTGCTTTTCGCGAATATGGACCCGAAAGCCAGTGGCTGCTTGAATATGAGACTCGCACGCTTTGCAGATCTCTGTGACAGAATAATCTCCCACTAACGACACGCGAACACCATCGAAGTGCAATGAGAGGTGAGCAGGCTTCAAAGTCTCCAAGAATGTCACCCAAGCAGTCAAGATGTAATCTTCAGCTGCCAAGTATAAATGAGAAAGAATTGACATGTCAGGGTTCTTCTTGTTCACGTTTACAGAACGGAATCTGTGGAACTCATCTTCAAGCAGTGATATAGCCAGCCACCGCATGTAAAGGGACACCTTGCTTAGCCGAATCAGAAACTCATTGCCTGCAAAACGCTGTGGGATAGCTCCGCCATACAGGACTGCTGTCAAGATTTGTTTTCCTTCCTCGCGGCTGGTCTGTAGCTCACCACTGCACACTTTGTCACGATCAGAGCCGCAACGATCCAAAGCAGACCGGATATCTTGGGGTAAGGCAGGGGCTATCTGAAGCTTGTCCAGTAGCTGACTGATCACTGTAAAAACGGAGTTGTGAATGTCTAGGTCGTGTGTGTGTGACAGAAGATGCTGCTGGGCTCTCCTTGTGAACTTTTGTGCGCCTAAGCCTTGTACCATCTTGCGCGTGCGCAAAATTGTTGTGTCAGGGTATGCATAGGTCGTTGGGGAAACTGTCATCTGGTTATTCTCCGCATCAAAAACCTCCTGCTTGACTACAGGTTCCTCCTTCAGTTCAACTTCGGGCGCCTTTGCGCGAAGCCTTTTTTTTGCGGGGCTTTTCTGCGAAGCCGCTGGATGTCTTTCATCCGACATCTCCTTGAGCAATGACTGACAATCTTTTTCATGGGACAGGATTTTGGAAGCTTTTTCTTCATACTTATCCTTTAAAACTTTGGCGCTTGAGGTCGGGCGCCCGCGTCTGCCCACCTTTGCGGACATGTTTTTGAAGATGGAGGCCAATGTCTCAGCATTGTCAGATCTGCCAGGACTGTTGACATAGCGTGCAAAAGCTGAAATAGCAAGCCTCTCAGTCAACACGGGGCAACTGGTTCTGTCCATGTAAGGAACCAAAGTGTCTAGCTTAACTTTGGTGGTAAGACCGATGGTGAAGACATCCTCAGTCTTGCCCCGTGAGAACGATTGTATCAGCCTTTTGTTTGCCAGCATGCTGGTGACGAGCTGCTCCTTGTTCACATTCGGAACATCTTTGAGTTTACTTCTCAAAAGCATGGGCTTGGTAATATCCAACCTTCTTGCTGTGAAGAGATTGTTCATGAGGCTCTCCGCAACCTTGGTCCACATTAACTCGGGGTCTTCTGCATCGCCTGGCTCGTTGTCAACCACAATTACACAGGCGGCCTGGGTGGTAACGTGCCGGACGTCCCGTGGGGGCATGCCGCAAGCTTCCCTCATAGTGTCCTCTGTGAGGCCTCTGTCCCCTCCCCAGTAAGCATAATCCTCGATCAAACGCTCGCAGTCCTCTTTACTAAATCTCATTTCGAACGCGTTTTGAATCTGAAGGGCCGCCAAGATGGCAGGGCCTGACACCAGAAACTGCTTCAGGTCAGGATCTTTGGGGAAAACTCCATCACGCCACATGTCTTCATAAGCCCCTTCGACTGCCCGAGGGTCTTCGAAGCGGGCTACAGCGCGCCAAACGAAGGACCGGCGGAGAATGGCATTAAAGTCCTTTTTGCTCACTTGCTGAAATTGAAACATCCGGTTTGCCTCCAGCCTTTTCCACCCGCGAGTCTCAATCATGCGCGTCCGCAGGCCATAGGGCTTACGTCCTGATATACCTTCCGCGCTCATGAACTTTTTATACAGATCCTCGCGGAGGCGCTTGTTTGTGCCCGGCGTCTCTTGTCCTTCGGGGGACATGCAGAGTTGTTCAAGCACATGTTAAAGTAACCCAAAAAACATGGCTTTCTACATCAGGTCACTTGCAATTTGAACATGTCAACTTTTTACGCAACTACAGCCTGTCAGGACAAAGCACCCATTGAGTTGCTCGACCTGCTTCCGCATCTCATCTTCATTCCACCAGATGTTGGGATCAAAGTAAGCAAAGTTGTTCCCATACATCGCCTGGCAAATCAAAATCACATCATGGTTCTAGCAGTTTTAAAGCATGTCGAGGCAACCAAACAACGTACAACCCTGCCTGGAGGTGGGCGGAAAAAAGAGATTGGCCAACGCCACCGGAAGACAAGCCAATGAAGATGCGAGTAACGTTGTGACCACGCTTGGCTAAGGCTTGCGCTGCCTGACAGCATTTGAATGCCGCGACATTACACCAGAAAGTCTGCCGGTAGAACTTCTGCACTCGCTCCAAGATGTCCGGAGGCACTGAGCCCTTCAGCTGGTGAGGAATTCGAACATATACATCGGCAATTTCTGCACGGGCTACCTGACGAGCAACGCCATCATTCCTGTACTCAACGCAGCAGTCTTCGAAACAGCAGGCAGGGGCGCTCTTTTTTGGTGTCTCGCACCATTCAACCATGTAGTGCAGCAACTTGTCCTCGGTAAGTTCCCGAGCTAAGCGCACCTTTAGCTGTAGGACCACTCGTGCTACATGGAAACGCCAGTGTTTGACATCAGAATCAACATCAAGTTCGTCCTCTCTACCTCGATGCTTGATTAAATTCTCGCCCACATTACTCACAGCTGCCCTGATGCATCGCTGTGCAAAAGTTTCGTCACTTTCACCTGCATCTTCCCACTGTCTTCTGATAGCCTGCAGTAGTGGAAGCCGTTCCCGTGGCAAATCTTCTGGGAGTCGTCGGAACAAGCCTTCTAGCTGAAGCAAGATATTGTGAACCCGGCTGGAATCTGGAGGCACACCTCTGTATCTTTGAAAGGCCCCAGAGGGATGCAACATATAGCAATCACCTTCGTGGAACCTCAAGAAGTCAGTTCCTTCCAGAATCCACAGCATCAACGCATGTTCCCGCATGGAAATGTCAGCTGTCCTCATGCAGAAGATTGCCGCAGCAGCGGTGGACAATCGCACCATGTGCCTAGAGAATCTAGGGTGCCGTCTCCTGATTTCAGTCTCATGGCTTCGCACAATGTGCAAAATTGTGTCTGGGTTTTCGATGCCTTCGCCAGGCTCAGCTTGAAACTGGACATTGACAGCGCCTAAAGTTTCAAACAAGTTGCCAAAATCTTCCTCCGAAGTTAAAGCACCAGGCAACAGGCGCCGCTTTCGCAATATCCTCCAGGTAGCCTCAGAAGCATCTTCCACAAGGACTTCATGGTGAAGGCCGTCTTCAGCATCAACTGGCTCCTCTTTAGCTGCGGTTGCTTCAATTGCCGCGGGAGTTTCTGGTGCTGCCTGGGATACCGCAAAGTCACTGCCTCTGTCATTGCCTGCAAGTCGTGCATGTTGCATGCGCTCAGCATCATCGTCCAAGTGTTGCATTTCCGCATCCACTTGTGCTTGAAAATCGCATCCCTCTTGTGACGCGCCTCCTTTCCTATCATGGCAGGAGAAGAACTGCATGCCAAGCACTTTCTCCTTTGCAGCCTTACCTTTGCGGCCTTCCCACACATGCGCATTCAAGGCTTGGTAAAGCGCAAGGTAGCGGTAGAAAATGAAAGCTGGCATTCGTTTTGGACCCGGTCGATTCGACACCATTGGCTTTGCCTGCGCATGCAAGGAAGGCAACGACAAGACCTGCAGACAGAGCAGGGCAGAAATCAACTGCTTTATTCTATTCCTTCTGCTGGATGAAGTCCTGGCTGTGCTCACAATGTCTAAAAGAGAAGGATCCAACTGAATCTCAGGCCAAAAGAAAGCGATCATAGCACTTTCAAGTTGGATAACCTGCCCGTCCTGAATGAGACGCAAAAAGATTCGGGCTACTTCAAGCTTGTATCGCCACTCTATGCGGGGCTCCATGGTCTCGAACGGCGCCGGTAGGATCCAAAAGAGTGCAGGAAACTTGGCAAGTGTGTGCGAGAATGGGACAGCAGTCTTGTAAAATTCATCAAGCTGAAGCCACACACGTGCATGTGCCTCGGGCCCGTTGCACGGCTTCCCAAAAAGGGTATGAAGGAAAAGTGTGTCCGCAGGAGTCTGTTCCTTCCAGCCAGCGAGGTGGAGCCCTAGCACACATAGTTGCAAAGGCGACGCTGGGCAATAACTCAATGTGGCGCAACCAAGCTTTCCTCCGGCACAAACATCATTGCTCGGCCGTTGCAAGCGGCTTGTCATCAAAGCGTGAGCTTCTTGAAGGAACGGTACATCTTCAACGAATGGAGACACCCCATTGTCTGGATTGCAGCCAACTATGAACATGGCAGAAATTCTGCAGCTATAGTACTTTTCCAGAATGCACCTGTAGATGTTCAGCTGCAACCGGTACTGCCACAATGTCGAATCGGGCACATGTGACAGGCATGCCTTCATGCGTCTGCCGAAGGATTCGAACTTCAGAGACAAGCCCTTGGTGCGCTTCCAATCAACCAGAACCAGGCAACCATCTGGTGTCTTCAAGGCTAAATCAATTGATCCGGCCAAGTCTTCTTCCGTTGCAAAGATCGCCCACTCAGTGCGAAAGACTTGGATGCCTTTGGACGAAGCAACTAGAGACTCCAGAAACTTCTTGAAAAGAGAAACTTCCTCATCATAAGTAGTGATGAACCCGCCGTTGAGCAAACACTCAAAGGAAGTGTGCATCCAAGTGCCTTGCGAAGCTCCCACTTCTGCTCGCTCTGACCACTGCAGCTTTATTTGCGCAGCAGACTGTGCGATACTTTGAAGAACGTCTTTGTCAGACGGGTGCTGGTTGACAAGACTTCTTGTAAGTTCACAAATTTGTTCGTCTGGACGCGGTTTCGCTGACAACAGCACGAGCAGCTCCTCTGCATAGCCCAAATTTGACAAGGCTGGCCACACTGCATCCGGGATGGAATGCTTCAAGTAACCAAGGCGGGGCCAATTGCGACCAGACGTCATTTTTGCAATTGCTTCGTCTGGATCGAAACCTTGAGTGAAGTTGTGCAACAGGCCCGTTGTGGAGATGCTGACTCTGCGACCGTCCCAAAAATATGTGTGGCTCTCGGGCTCAAACGTTAATCTTGCATCTCGAGGATGGGCGTGCAGAAATCGCAGGTGGTCGATGACTTCTGGGGACGACGTCGGCCAGGTGCATGGTTTCTCTGGCATGATGCTCCGCACCACGTACCCATGTCCTAGGACCTCTGGGAGGAGCGATTGCAGATTGAAATCGTGCAAAGATGTTGTGTCAGGCATGGCAAGCTTTGTGGAATGCGGCGCTATGTGAACGTCATTCTTTCTGCGCTCACATAAGCTTTTTGCAATAAGCTTGTTGTGCCTGATATCTGTATTAACCTTGCGCTTCTTAGGGTCCACGCCACTTCCTCCGCAAATGTCGTGGCCAAAGTAGAAGATGGCTTGGCAGTTCAGGGGTCGACATAGCTTGCGAACCTTGTGGATGGCTACAAAATCAAATAACTCCACCAGAATTAGCTGGAAGATATCAACTGCTTGCAGGCGCGGCCAACAACTGTTCAACAAAAGGCAACGCGCATCCAAGTCCAGCTCTGTTCCAAATCCAACCACCAGCGGTGTCTCCCCATCCTGGTCACGGGCCAAAGGGTTTGCCCCGGCTTCCAGCAAATCCTGGAGAATTTCAACGTTGCTGCGCATGGCAGCAAGGTGGAGAGGTGTTTGGCCGAACGAGTCCTGTGCGTGGACGTTGGCTTGGGCCATCAGGACTGCTTTGGCAATGAGTGGCTCAGCAACCAACGCTGCCAAATGCAATGCGGTCCGGCGATCGCCTCCAGCAGCGTTTGGATTTGCGAGGCCTTCGAGCAGCAAGCTGACGCATCGGGTGCTGCGCACAGCGATTGCTGCCGATAAAGCTGGCTCAGAGAAGCGCCCAGTGATTTTTACCCAGCAATCTGGATCTTGGCCGGCTTCCAGAGCTGCTTTCGCACCACCAACATCTCCAGCCAAGATGGAATGAACGAGTGTTGATGTGTGCGTTGTTGTTCTCTGTTTGAGAATCACTTGGAGGCTGGCTGGAAAGCCTAACGGGCCCCACGTGGCCTCTTCAAAGACTGCTGCGCCGTCAGCGAAGATGCTGATCGCAAACGTTGGGTGTCCCAAAAATCGGGCCAAGATGCGCTTGATTTGTTGACCAGTCCCAAGTTCTGAAATCGGTAAACGCAGAACTTCTTCTCCAGTGATGGCAGACTGCAGCACGACAAGCCCTCCACCTAGTACATCCCAATACTTTTGCTGACGTGCGAAGACTTTGGAGACCGTCCATAAGCTCCTGCAGGAACAATGCTGCAGAATGACTGGTAAATGACGGGCAATTAAATCCACTGGTGTCACCCGATCTACGCAGTGGCAAATGCACATGGTGACAAGCAGCCCAGGCCCTGCGCAGAAGAAAGCGCTCTGGCTGTCACTGTTGTGCAGTAATGGGTCGGCACCAGAGGATAATAAACGACAGGACATTGGAAGATCCCCGTACAGGACAGCCAGATGTAGAGGCGAGTCGCCATTCCCATTGACCAAGTTGGGATCTGCTCCGGACTCCAGCAGGGCTGACAAGACATGATCTTGGTCATGAAGAACCGCCGTGTGCAATGGGTGGTTGCGGCTGTGTGGAGCAAAATTTGGGCATGCCTGACCTTTCAGCAGCATCTGGACAACTGGTAGAGAGCCTGTCTCCACCGCACAACACAAGACAGACTGCTGCAATGTGCAGTTGGGGTCTTGCCCCTGTGTCAAACACCACCTCACTGCGTCAGTGTCCCGCATGTCCACTGCAGTGAAGATGTCCTCAGTCCATTACAATACCCGATGTTTCTTAAGTATCTGGACTTCGGCTGGCCGTCCCAAGTCAAGCCATGTCAAATCTTCCTGCAAAAGGGCTGGTGATGCAGCAGACTCTTCGCTGTCACTACAGAAGACGTCGATGGCAAAAAAAGGTAGCTGGCACACTCCGCTAGCAACATTTCGAACTACGTCTACCAAACTTCGATCACCATCATGTTCAAAATCACACGAGCATATGTGCTCTCCAGTCAGCACTGACACCACTGCCACAATACTACCTCCCAAAGCATCACTGCTTTGTGGCGAAGCTTGCCGCTGCTCCCATTCAGCTTGTTCGGCATCGCGGTTTTGTTGAAAGGCCTGCCGCTGGTTCCACGCAGCCCGTTCCCATTCCCTCTTGCTGATACAGGGGTCGCAAGGGTTAGGAAGAATGAGGCTGGAAGGATTCTGCTGAATCAAGTCCACAAACTGGCGGCACATGGAAAAGTAGATGCGCAAGCGCTTGAAGACCCTGGCCACCGTTTCTGATGACAGTCTGTCAGATTGGGAGCTGGATTCAAGCAGGAGGTTGAAGGCGGACCTGCTCTCACGCAGCGAAGTGGACCATGCGCCTTGTGGGACAAGCCTGAAAGGAGATGGCAATGTGGCAAAAAGTTCTGGCTGGCTGGCAAGTAGCGCAATGTATTCGGAACAGAAGGTGTTGAGTCCGTGAATCCTCTCCAAGACAACTGATTGAAGCAAAGAACTGCAGGAAGACGAGGAAGGGCTGTCCGGCGTGCTAGAGAACTCGCTGTCGATGAAGGTTGGGAAAGCCGGCGACTCAGAAGAGCCAATGCGGTCGCTGCGCGGGGCTACGTAGCCTTCGCCATTGTGGACAATTGCAAAGGCCGTGACCTGGCTTATGTCCACATGCCACTTTTCATCCCGTCGCCAGTAGGGCCCGACTCCATTGGGCGCTGTGGCGATCACAGCATCATGCCAAACGTGCCTCTTGTGGCCAAAGTTAACTTGCCACTCCCCTTCAAGCTTTCGCAAAGCGACAAAATGCGATTTGCTGTGCACGATCAGCTCAACGTCCTGATCAGCCTCCCGCAGTGCTTCATGAGAAACGGGCTGCACGCAGCTCCTCAGTTGACAGGCAGCCAGCCTAAAAGTGAATATATAATATAAAGATATATATATATTCTCTCTTTCTCTCTTTCTCTCTGTCTCTGATTTTGTCGCAGAATATTTCATTGAACAAAGGGATTGCGTCCAGGAAGCTGCCAAGGTCGCAGAAAGCGGTTGCCATCAGCCACTGCCCAGAAAGGCCCGCTGGCCGTATACGGGACTTTGAAGCCGTGCGCTCGCAGCGTATCGATCAAGCAAACGTCCGAAAAGCGCGAAGGCCTTGATTTGAAGCAGGTTGGACCTGATTGCTTTCAATTATAGTTGCCCTACTTCTCAATCAAGCACACGCCTGACAAAATGCAGCCGAGGTGCTCCACGGGCATAGCCGAACTTCGGCTTCTGCTGGCAGGCGGCTTGCTTCCCAAGCTACCTGAGCTACACACTGCACAGCGCAATCTGGAACACATGCACATGGAAATACACATGCCCGCCTGCATCCCTGGCATCCACCAATTCCTTCTGCACAATCTCTGCGTACTCCCGGAAGAGGGCGTCATGTTCTTTTTCCAGTCGGTGCATGCGGCGCTTCCTGCGCTCGATGGCGTTGAGGTGCACATTCGTCCAGTACTTGTCCTCCACCAGCCGTCGTCGCTGTCGCTTGGAGAGCTCTGACCTTGCACACTGCAAGACAAATCATGTCCCGTGTGTGCAGTCGACAGCAAGCTATTCAGAAACACAGTATTTTCACCAAGCAGCTGTGCAAGCGCCTTGCGGATGTTGGACTTGTCACGCCTTGTTTCGCTATACACCAAAGTTCAACATTGTTTGACTCCGAAAGCATCAAGATTGATACCTATAACAATAATTCGTGTTCACAAGTTAAGCAAGGAGCAGCAACCATTCCACTGTGGCTTTCCTTGCGTGCAAGTCCAAAACAGGAATAAGTTCAAAAGGCCAACGGGTTTCCATGCGACAACATATGCCGGCAAGGTTCTCATCTTCTGCCTTTTGTTTTTGAAACCTTCCACCAGAACGACAACACAAAGGTCATTAAGGTCATTGCTGCTTATCACGCAAAGATCATTCTTGTATGCAGAAAAGTGGCAACCGACCACAATCTGACTGCTCCTCTCTCCTCGGATTTTGGTTTAGAGCACTTTAACGAACAACGGCTGGCTGCGGAAGTGAATTTTTAGTGAGCCAAAGGGCGTGGGCACCGGACGGATGACATCTCTGTCTGAGGCCGACTGCCTGAAGTAAGCCAAATCAGATTTTGGCCCAAACAAGACAACTTGTGCCGTATCATCATGACTTGACTGTGGTCCCTGGTAATATTGTGTTCAAATCTCTTCGGGTCACGGCAGCGTAACATTGAAGCGAGCATCTGCTGGGGTCGAAAGCGGCGATAGAAGAGCGGCCGGTTGATTTTGCGCCAAGAGCGTTCACAGGCACTTGACAGATTTCCCGTCGACAAGGATCGACTTGCAATGGCCCAAGCAAGGTGGTCGCCTTGGCCAGCTACCCCGAAGCTTGCACTGACTAAATTGTTTCAATACTTCTCTGCAATGCCTTGCTTCCAAGCGACACCACTTGGAATCGATCCACAGCCCTGTGTCAATATTGTAAATGCAAGGGTGTACCGTGTCCCAACGCTTGCCGATCCGAAACGGCATCCCTGCAAAGAGCAGAATCTGCAGGCGAGACAACAAACTGAACACATTTGACAGCAAAACCACAAGGATTTTTGCAGATGCAACCAAGGTACATCGACAGATCCTGGCACATGCGTCACTGCAGCGGTGGGCTACCCTTTCCTTAATAGTGTCCATGAAGTAGTCACCTGCACCGCAACTTTCAGGTCTGAGCCTCCCGTCTTTGCAATCTCAAGCCGCAACAGGTGCAACCGAGGCACACCAACACGCGTTTTGGTCTGCTTGCCGGCAGAGTCGGTCCACAACTGGAGCCATGAAGCAATTGCCTCATGTTCTCTGCTGCCAATTTAAAGGCTCGTGACCTGTCTCATATTATCAAGTCACATATTGCTCCATATGCTTGACAGGCTGCACCAACTCCCGTGAAGATTGTCTAGGTCACCGCGAAGAACGAAAGATGTGAGCGGTCCTGGCGCAAGGCGCGGGAGAGACCACTGACCGCAACGATTTTTTCAAGATTTCGAGACTTGTTTAACAGTAACAACTTCCTGATCAAACCCATCAAAATCTTCAATGCAAGTTGTGCCTGAACTGCATTCAAAATGTCCAGGTTTCTTACAGCCTTAGAAAAGTTTGCGCAGGGATGGCCCGCTGCTACATCCTGATTTATCAGGGACTCACAGCAAAATCTTCATGGATCCAAAAAGCCTCCGTGCAAGGCTGCCTCAAAAACTGAGCGCTTACGGCCTCAGATTCAAGGTTGACATGCGGAGTCCTAAACTCTGCCCATGAGGACCACACAACACCACTGCCTCATCTTGTTGCCGACAAGGGACCATTCCACAACAAAAGGATTGCCTGGCCCATCGCAACATTGTCGGCCCTGCACGCAGCTTCCCGGATCGGATCAAAACCTGTCGCAGTGTGCCAAGCATAAAATACGAAGCTTTTTGCACAAGAACAAGAACAAGTCTGCAAGGGCATTCTGTTTAGTTTGGCAAGGGGCTCTGCAAGCAGGACATGATGGCCGAGGGATGCGCCGAAACAGAGAAATAGAGAGATCGGATCCTAAATGATCTTGAGAGGGCTGCGGCCTTTATGAATGGCAGGCAAGCACAGCCATGACAAACCAATGTTCCTACATACAGAAACTGCACTTTTGCTGGACCCTTTCTCACTGTTAATTGAACTGTTGTAAAGCACATTTCTTTGCGATCCATTGCAAGATCAATGAGGAGGCGAGTTAGCCCAGCTTTTTTAAACTATATATCGGAGCGTTCATCCATCAACCTGCTACTTTGAGCGGCACATTGTTCTGCGGGTACTGTCGGGATTGTCGCATAAATAAGAGATCTGCATTCTGGAACAACTGAAGCCTGGGCATTTTCTGTCTACGTTCTGCAGTCAGAACCAGCTTCTGCATGAACATAGCCAAGGATGTTGGAAGATCAGCCGTGACGTTGTTACGGTTATCTGTTTTGCTTGCATCCGTTAATGCAAACAAAGTTGATCTGCGTTTTGGACCATCACAGTTGCCAAAAGCCGTAGCGGATCTCCGCTACCAGAAGCTCCGCTAAGCTGAGATAGCAGCTTTGCAAATCACCTGAAATCATTTTGCTTCCCAGTTGGGAACTTCCTGTTCAAGGGCGGGATGGGCTAGCAAGTCTGCTGTTTTTGCAGAGGGCTGGAGCGTGCTACAGAGCATTCCAGCTACCAACAACACATGTTTTGCACA
>Ga0126342_10014347_pt1 | contig 13992 bp, 10 predicted proteins | sample Cyp1metagenome_FD_92528 | JGI IMG/M metagenome (GOLD analysis project Ga0126342, IMG submission 92528) | Coral microbial communities from Lord Howe Island, Old Settlement Bay, Australia - Cyphastrea 1 metagenome | ecosystem: Host-associated > Invertebrates > Cnidaria > Coral ...
AACTTGCTCACATCCAACTTGCTCACATCCAACTGCTCACATCCAACTTGCTCACATCCAACTTGCTCACACACAACTTGCTCACACACAACTTGTTCACACACAACTTGTCCACCCACACACACACACTTAACTTGCTCACATCCAACTTGCTCACATCCAACTGCTCACATCCAACTTGCTCACATCCAACTTGCTCACACACAACTTGCTCACACACAACTTGTCCACACACACGACTTGTCCACACACAACTTGCTCACACACAACTTGTGTCCACACAACTGTCACACACAACTTACTCACACGCAACTCTGGCAGGCTTGGCAGCAGGCGTGGCACTTGTGGAACTGGGCTGGCTCTGTTGGCGCTCTTGGGTCCCGGGGCCGTTGTCGCCGCTGCTGTTTGTGTGGCAGGCGTGGCGCTTGGCGACATCGACCTTCACTTTGCGTGGCAGGCGTAGCACTTGGCGAGGCGACATCGACCTTCACTTTGCGTGGCAGGCGTGGCACTTGGCGACATCGACGTGCATTCTGTGTGGCAGGTGCACTTATGCCAGTGGGCAGGCTGGTCGCGCGCTTGGGTCCCAATTGATGCCGTGGACGCCGCGGCTGTTTGTGTGGCACGTGGCTCTTGGCGACGTCGAGGTGCATTCTGCGTGGCAGGCGTGGCGCTTTGCAACACCGATGGGCATTCTGCGTGGCAGGCGTGGCACTTATGGCACTGGGCAGGCTCTGGTGGCGTGCTGGGGTCCCGGTTGACGCCGTGGACGCCGCTGCTGTTTGTGTGGCAGGTGCTTGGCGACATCCACCTTCACCTTGCGTGGCAAGCATCGCACTTGGCGACATCGACGTGCATTCTGCGTAGCAGGCGTGGCACTTATGGCACTAGGCTGGGTCTGGTGCCGCGCTTGCGGCCCGTTGGTCGCCCGGGGCGCTGCGGCACTTTGCGTGGCAGGTGTGGCGCTTGGCGACATCCATCTACGTTTTGCGTGGCAGGCGTGGCCCTTTCTCACATCAACCTTCGTTTTGCCTGGCAAGCGTAGCATTTGGTGACATCCACGCTGCAAGTGAGTCCGTCTCTCTCAAATACGACTTGCCCCACATCTTTGTATGGGCTTCTTGTTTTTGCTTCTGTATCTCGTCCGCTCTTCCATCCTTCCGTCCTTGCGTTCCTCCCGCCCTCATCCCATCTTTCACACACAACTTTGTCACACACAACTTTGTCACACACCAACTTTGTCACACCCAACTTTGTCACACACACACACCATCTTTCACATACAACTTTGTCACACCCAACTTTGTCACACACACACACACCATCTTTCACATACAACTTTGTCACACACAACTTTGTCACACACAATCTCACACTCACAACTTTGTCACCATCTTTCACACACAACTTTGTCACACACACCATCTTTCACACACAACTTTGTCGCACACACCATCTTTCACACACAACTTTGTCACACAACTTTGTCACACACAACTCTTCACATACAACTTTTTGAATTATCGATCCTCCACCATCTCCTTTGTCCTTTCTGCTTTCTCCGCGCTGCTTCAGCCACTTTTCCTGATTATTGGAAGAAGTTGACTTGTGGGGTTGTCCGGTCCTTTAATTTTTGAACTTGATAACATCCAAAACACAGCAATTCTGCGAGGTTTCCTCAATTTTTGAACTTGACAACGTCAAAAACGAAGCAATTCTGCGAGACTTCCTCAAGGTTCGAAGTTGGCAACCTCGAAAACGAAGCAATTCTGCGAGACTTCCTTCAAAAAGGGAAAGCTGAGCGCAGAGCTCGTACCAATGCATCTTGCGCTTTTTCCATTCCATCTGTCTAAAGTACTGCACCTGCCACAAAAAAGAGAGGCCAGTCATACGAAGTGCTGCACCTGTCACGCAAGATCATCTTAGCAAACGTGAAGATCTGACGCTCCAAAATGCAACCCCTCTGAGGAAACCTGCGCCCTGACCTCCTAACATCTCTGATGAACGTGTCTCTTGTACTGCGCCTGCCACGCGACATGCATCTTTGCAGGTCCTCTTCAAATGCCCCACGTCTGCTATCGTTTTTGAAACTGCTACAAAACCTTCACGTTTGACTCACTCTTGACAACGTGCAGAATCCCTTGCGCCTGCCACGCGGAACCGCATCCTAAGCTCGAAAAGTGCCCCGAAAACGCAATTTTTTCAACTCTTGACTTCGGAATGTGCTGCGCGACACAACGCCGTGCGCTTTTTGAACATCTCACCTTCCAAAAGTGATCCGAACCTAGTGTGCTTTGCACCTTTTGACTCGGAAATGTGCTTTGCGCCACTAGTGTGTTTTCTACATTTTGACTTCAAAACGTGCTTCGCGCCACACTGGCGTGCACTTTTTCAACATCTCAACTGCTCCGGACGTGAGGTGCTGTCAGTTTTTTCACTTCCAAATGTGCTTCGCGCCACAACGGTGTGCAATTTTTCAGCTCTCATCCCGCCAGATGGCCCCGCACCCGCCGCTTTAGCCAGCCTACTTTTCGACCCTCCGGGGCCACAAATCATTGGAAAAACACAGCGCGTCACGACTTTTCTGCCTTTTCGCGCACCTCCATCTTCTTTCTTCTGACTCTTTCTCTTCTCTGATCTTCTTTCTTCTTCTTTTCTCTTCGCTGACTCTTCCCACCTCTGCTTTTCGATCTGTCTGTCCATATTGTCGGAAGTTTGACTTCTAAACTTCCTTCGATAAGACAACACGGTGTATTCCTTTCAACTTTCAAGAAACCATGTTCTTGCAAAAGTATAAGGCGACTTTCTTGACACATTTAGTGGTCCTGTTGTTTGATGCTGTTTCAAAAGACAGCTGTTTCTCAAAATTTCGCTTGCTTCATGTGAAAGAATTGTGTACTCTTTTTGTTCAATTGTTTCCCTCATTTTGCAGCGGGTATTTGACAAATCAATGCCTTACATTCTTCCAAGGAATACTGTGCTCTTTGCGAGAGAGTTCTGCGTATGTAAAAGGACTCGGATTTGGAATAAGGGATCATTTGCTTCAGAGAATATTGCGCCATATTGCACCCCTCTCTGTCCACCTTCATCAAGGAATGCCAAAACTACTCTTTAAAACTCATTTGACAGGACCACCATATACACAAAAGAACTCCATTTTGAAATACGGTTGCTTATGTCCCTGGGAATTTTGCACCCCTCTCAAAGAGGTGATGCACTCTCCTCAAAGAATCCAATATTGATTTAAAAGCGACCGGGTACATAAATCAGGCTGTAACTGGATCTTGATTTAAGATGGCGCGGGAATCTTTCAGAGGAATGCTCCACAAATTATATGGAATTAGCGCGCGCATTAAAGGTCTTTTTTAACATCTTTTAACTAGCACTGCGCTCCTTCATTCAAATCAATCAACTGGGCTCTTCACAGGGCATGCACAAAGAGAGGCCAATCTGTCTTGGTACAGCTTCAGCTATAGGGGGGGGCATGTTCGCCTGGGCGACCCGCCAAAAGTCGACGGTTGTCCGGAATGGTAAATTTGCGCGGTTTGATACATTTCACATATCGGCACAAAATCGTCCCAATGCGCCCTTTCGATCCGACATGGTCAACTTCGCCCGATGAGACCCTAACTTCGGCCCAACTTGGACCCACTTCGCCCCAACTTGGCCCCTACTTAAATCAACATATGTTGGCCGCTGGCGCTGATTTGAACCTACATGCACATAGCACGGCTTCAATTTGAGGTCCGTCTGGATCGATTTGGCCCAACTTCAGGTCAACATGATCAATTGGCTCCAACCTGGGCTCCACTTGCACCCGGGATATCGGGCAACCCAATGGGACACGCTGAATGTATATTTGCTACTTCCAATGTTCTTTTGCCTTCGAAAGGGGGTTCGTGCTAGGCTGTGTTCCCCACATTGGGCCTGTCCTGGGCCCAACTTAGGCGGCAGATGCCCCCCAAGGACCACGTTGCGCATTGCGTCCAAACGTGCCCAAGTTGCCAGTTGGGCTCAGGTTGGTCCCAAGTCGGCTCCTGTTTGGCCCGACTAAGGCCAAGGATGGCCAAGTTTGACCCAGTTGGCTTTGGTTGGGCCACGTCACCCCGCGTACCCAACTACCATGCTCCCCAACTCCGATACGCTCTTCCCCTCTGCGTCTGTCCTTGGCTCTTTTTTGCTTTTGCTGTGCATGTAACAGCACCATTGTGATTCCGAGGGAGGATAGGAAGCTGGCTCCTGTTGCAGCGCCTTCAAGGGGGTGTCAAGCAAAATGCACACCATCCAACTGTACATCAAGCAAGCTTGGTTTGCAGACTTTTTTTGGACTTCCAGCTAAGACTTCTGCTCTTGTTGGCAATACAATTTTGGAAAGAACTCGATAACTTCCCTCAACATTGATAACGAGACATCTGCCACATCTGCCACTATGTCGTTGATCGGGCATGCCATGAAATATGTGTTCACTGCCACAGGGGCCTGTCACAGCAATGCTGATAGTACCATCCGTGTTCTCCTGCATTTCAATGCCGGAAGGTTTCGCTTGAAGATAAACATTCATGCACGACGAGTCCACAAAAATCTGTAGGGGACATTTGCAAGTCTACAGTCGTGGGTGTATCAAGCGGTCCTTTTGCCACAAATCATATGAGAAGATGAAACCCTGTAGAAAATCAAATCCAGGGACCCCGTGCCTTCGCGACAGAACATGTCCTGGTCAAAAACGCTAAGCAAATCGAAGCACATCATGGTCATTGCCCGAAAAGACATGTCCTCGAACCAAAGAGTTCATGCAGTGTGCTATGATCGGCAACTTTGAAATTACGAAGCTGGAGTAACAAGCAAGTTCGCTTTGAGTTTTGGTTTTCTGTGCCTTTGTGCATTGGTACAAAACATCCCAGCCATAGCGGTGGTTGAACTTAATAGTTGGACGAACAGAAATGCAGCACAAGCGCCAGCGAGAAGAGAACAGTAAGGGAACACAAAGCAGCGATCTACTTCGAAGGAACCACATTTAAAGTCCAAAGGATGTAGTGGTAGAGGAGTTGTCTAGCAAAGTACCCATGGGACGGTTTCAACTGTGGGGCAGATTCCAGAAGCACACACTTCTGCACCCCAATAGTGACGAATCGTGGACACTCCCTGGGATTTAAAATTGCTGCGCCAAGTGGAGAACTTCAGCCAGTATGGACCTACAATGAAACAAAATGAAACAAGCACAAGCATTGCAATTGTCAAATTGTCAAGTTGTCAACTAAACCCCACCTGCCAGAAAAGCCCGGCTGGCAGTAGCAAACACCAGCATCACAAAGTCCACGCCAGTGGCCTTAGTTGTGCAAGACGGATCAAAAATACTCAAAAATACTGCATGTATGAATACATACAGTATGATTATAGATTAACACACACACATATATATATATACATGAATATATCTACGAATATATATATATACATGTATGTAGGTAGGTAGGTAGGTAGGTAGGTATATGTGAAATATATATATATATATGAATAAATATATCTATATATATATGAATATGTGTATATATAAATAAATGTACATGAATAAATATAAATATGTGTATATATATATATCCAAAGAAATATATGAATATAAATACATATATATATACATATATATACATACATGAAAATCTATATATATATACGAATAAATATCAATACAAATATAATATATATATATATATGTATATACATGGTTTTATATGAATATAAATGACAAAATATATAAGCATGAATATACATGAAAAGATATGAATATATATATATATGAGCTATATATATAAATGAAGGATGAATATATTATATATATATACATATGAAATGTATACATATATATATATTTGAATATAAATGATTATTTGAAAAAATATTATATATATATATATATAAATGAACATTTGTATATATAGTAACCGGCCACAAGATAGAATATTTGCCACTCGCAAACACGCGACTGGCAAAATTACCCTCGGCTTCCCACTCAAAAAACGCCACAAGATATTAGAATAATAATATCAAAGATATACATATTTCAATTCCAACTCACATTGCATATTCTATCTTGTCACTCTTCTTCAGGCCTGCGCAGGAAACTGATGCTGCTTGACGCAACCGGGTGCTATATACTGTGCAACGATGATAAACAAAATTTGGGACTGCCAACGATTCTGATTCCAACATACTCCAACATGGGTTTATCGCGGAATAAACCGTATGAATAGTCTATCTTCTCAACTTTCCGCAGGCATGCACAGAGACCTGCAGACTGGGTTGACAACGTGTGTGGAAAATACCGGGTTGCTATGCTAAACATATTCTGAATTGGGATTGCTAACATGTCTGGCATTAACATATTCCACAAAAATGGTTGGAAAATGATGCATGCAAACAAACGGAAAATGATGAAGGACAGCACCCAACCAGGAGAAGATGGAAAACCATGAAGACGGAACCAGCACTGCAAGTACCGAACACATAGAAAATACATTGACTTTTTATATGCTTGACCCCAAAAAACCTTTTGAGATCCCCCCGTGCATTCTGGGGGTGAAGTTGTGCCAGCATACAATTTACGAGGCACAGCCTCATACTAAGTTACTACAGAATGCAGCCTTTACGTGAACCAACCACCTTGCTACAAAATGCTGAGGAGTTTTTGATGGTGGATCAATAACCAATGCTGGCTCACTACAACATGCACTTCCTGGGCAGGTCGGAGGTCGGCAAAAAACGTTTCATTTTTTGAACTCTTGTTTTTTCAGAAGCACATATGTTGCTTGATGAATTTCGACTATACTAGGGCATTGTTTGCTTGTTTTGGTCGTTTCGGCCTCGGCTGTCGTGAGCCCAGAGAACAAATAAGATTTCGACAGACACAAATACCACTATATAAAAATCATATAGAACCGTTCAAAAACAAGCCAACAAACATAGTTTCAACAAATAAGGCTTGGCAGTTCAAATCAGCCGAGTACAAGTAAATACAACCCCATCGGTTTTCAAGAATTAACCTTTCAAGAAGTTCTTTTTACCACGATTGTCAGAGCTATGGGCCAACAAAAGCAACCTAAGCGCACAACTTGAATTTCAATTGATAGGTTTTGAAACCGAATCTGTCCCATACTTTTCCTTCTGAAAGTCTCTCCATTTCGAACCACCCTTTTTGTAGTGGAAATGGCAAGGGGGATGTTTTGAGTATTCTATCTTGTCGAATTTTGGCATGCAGACATGTGCAGAAAACTGCAAATTTAGTTGCCTAGATTTTTCCAGTCTCCCTCCAGCTAAGTTAAGATTTACGTGCCTTTTCGTGCCTTTTCGTACCTTTTCCTGAGTTACACTTCAAGAAATGCAGGAAGGAGAGATTTGCCTGGTTACTGTACCCATGGAGTATCCAATTCAGGCACTTTCAGGGGAATCCTGGATTTCAAGGTGGTGATAAGAGGGTTTCCTGCTTTGGACCTCAATGCCTGTTTAAATTTAAATGTGCCTGCAGCATCTTGCAGGGTCTCAAGGACAAACGATGACCAAACAGCATCCACATTTAAAAAACCAAGAAAACTGTAGTAAACGTACAGAATATTCATGGGTTTGAGCCCGAAATACCATTTGAATATTCTATCTTGTCAGACTTTCTGCCTCCAGGCATGTGCAGAAAACTGCAAAGTTTGTGCGACCCATTGATGATGTTCAACAGGTTGGACGAATGATGAAAACAACATCAAAACATCAAAATCACGGTGGTGAACAACATCATTCATACATGTAAATACACACGGAAAATGATGAACATTATCCATCCATCTCAAAACAGATGGAACATCATGACAACAGAACCAGAACTGCAAGTACCGAACACATGGAAAACATAGGTTTAATTCATATGTTTGAGCCTACCTTGTGAATATGCTATCGTGTCGAATTTTGGCATGCAGGCATGTGCAAAAAAATGTAAATTTTGTTGCCTAGATTTTTCCAGTCTCCCTCCAGCTAAAAATTACGTACCTCCGTGTGTTTTTTTGAATTTTACCGAATTAAATGCAGTCGGGAGAAGTTATATTCCCCATGTATATAGTGATAATCTACTACTAGAAAGGTACACCCCAATGATGAAAAAATGTGGATGTTCCATATCTATATAATGACCCGCCTGAAATTGCCTATATTTACCCAAAAATATTCTATCTTGCGGGTGCAAATCCCCGTGTTTTGGGGTATTTTGTCTTGTTGTCACTGGGAATACAATATTCTATCTTGTCGGCGGCCACTATAATATACTATAATTGCATATTTTTTTCGCAGCAGCATTCCGTAGCAGCAGCGTTCCGTCAGCTTGTGGAGCAACACATGAAGGGAGAATATTCAATGAAACAGGAAACATCCCAAAACAGAACAGAGATCAATTTTGAAGAGAATCGCTGCACTTCGGGATATGCTGCTAACTTACACCAGGACCCGATAGAATAGGTAAGGCGGAGCCTAAACCACCGAAAAAAAAAAGTAGCAAGCCTCCAGGCAAGAGGAGAAAAGATACGAAATCGGTCCCGTGACGCACAGCAGGCTCGTCACCACTAGTGTCTCGCTTTGAAAGACATGTGAATTTGGGAAGGATAAAATGGTCTCTTAGGAATGGCCGTGGTCTCGGCAAGTCACTGGCGGCCCCTGCTAACTTTAGCTGTCGGTAGATAGGAGCTGGTGTGGCTTGAAAGAGAAGTACTGTCTTGGCCCCTCACATTGAAATGGGAGAGAACTTTTCATAGAGTGAGTCGGCCATAAAAAGCAGGAACACAATACCAACGAAAATGATCTCAATATAACTATGTATATACATATACATATACATATACATATACATATACATATACCGTATACGTATACGTATACGCATACGCATACGTATACGTATACGTATACATATACATATACATATACATATATACATATACATATATACATATACATATACATATATACATATACATATACATATACATATACATATACATATACATATATACATACATATACATATATACATACATATACATATATACATACATATACATATACATATATACATATATACATATATACATATATACATATATACATATATACATATATACATATATACATATATACATATACATATATACATATATATGTATATATTTGTATAGATTTGTGGTCTTCATTCAGGAGCAAAAACAAACATGATTCATAGTTCTACAAGGCTCAACATTTTGCCCTGAAAGATGCCATCCGGGCATGCTACAAAGTATGTGCATAGGCTTAAAACAGAACCAATCAAGTCACCATCACACGACAATCATCCCAGAATGGATTGACGCAAGATACAGGACTTCCCTCTCTTCACTAGACTGGCCAGAATGCTGCTGCCAAGTGAATGTCAAACTTATTGTCAAACTGGGTGAATGCATATTATGTCAAGAAAACAAGGCACAGTGAAGGAGAGACTGAGATAGCTAACAATCTACAAGAGAAACTCCATCTGTAGGGTCCTTGACGTTTGTGCTTAGACACACTTGTGACTGCATAGCACTGTCTGCTCCACAAAGCCAGCAGCCAAAAAAATTTACGTGAAACGAGCTATTGGGGTTCCAAACAATTGTCCTCACAGTCCAGCGAACCTTCCCCCTGGTGTCCATCCTGGAAGGGCAGGACAAAAGCAATACTGATACTACTGCGCCATACTGCGCTCAACTGACTAAACAAAACCTGCAAGCCTGCCAATGGATACAGATGGATATCAATGGATACCATGCGTGGCAGCCTTGACTGTCAATTATCAAGAACCGCAGACGATTTTCATGCGGCATAGGAGTCATACGTCATCTTGCTATCAATTCAGCCATGATGTCCTGGTTCACGCGCGCAATGCCGAAATCTGACGTTGAAACAGGTTGTTCTTTCTTCTGGTGCCTGGGTAGGGGCTGGTGCAGACGTTCCTCTATCTAAGCACAAGTGCTCTCCAAAAAACAACACCTATAAACTCTACAAACCTCCTCTTTGACTTCTCAGGGTAGGGGTGCGTATTATCGAGAAACAGAGGGGCATTTAGCTTCAACACATCCTGCATATGTTCAAAGCTGCAAAGCACAAATATGGCTTGGAGTTCTTTTTGAGTCTTCTGAATATCGGTTGTCGCACTCTGAACTTTGGGGTGCAGCTTGTGAGTTGGCGGATTCTTCAAAATAAAACCTGCTTCAATCTTTCAAATCAAGAGATGATATCCAACTCCTGAACATAAGAAGTCCACAGGCATATTTTGGCGCAATCAAAATTAATGGCCAAGAAGTCTGCAAACACAATCTAAGCTAGCATGTCCATTTGCATGCCTTACATCATGGGTGAATTATATTGAATTATAGGGCTTGTTGCACAATCCATCATTGGGTCCATCAAAGGGCAAGGCTGGTACCATAATCCTGACCCTGAGCTGTTTGCAGCTGAAAATGCATGAAAATGCGAAGTTGCATTACTATTGGAAGGGTTCGACGTGTTTCTTTGCATTTTTGGCATCGTTTTTAATGTTGTGGTATATGTCGCATGTGAATCACGTCTGCTGGGACTGCTGGGCAACCTTTTCAACAAAGGTCGATGTTTTAGCCGGGAATGTCTGTACTATTTTTCAAGACTCCCCAACCTGAAAGGGAGGGAACAAAAGCGCGCGAGGGTTGAATGTGCGGAGCCTCTTTTTTAAAGCTCGCGAGGCGACGGCTTAACCGCGTCTGCTCCATACATGACATTGCTTCACCCCCCTCACAGCTCCTCTAGCCAACACGCCTCCTTAAGCGCTTTATCCATCACAAGCTTCACCCAAATCCAACAAGGCCCACGGAAAGATCCATCAAAAGCTCAAGCATGACGTGACGTGCCCCAAAATCGGTTGAACTTCAACAATCTACTAGTAAACAACTTTAGGGGGTCCATCTAATACCTAAAACACTTCTGTATCTATACCTCACAATACAAGCAAATGCCTGGCCATCCTCAGTGCCAAGCCCAACAGACCATATCAGCCGTTGGGGTTCATCTAGTAGCAAAACCCTTACTGCTCAGCTTCACAGTTTCCGGACCAGCGGAATCGAAGGCCTACCGTCACCAAATTGTGACCTGATATGACCTGGAAAAGGCCTCCCACACCCACCCCAATTTTCCACTTAAATCAACTGAATTTCCAATTTTGACAGCAATAGTGAGCCACTGCCCCCAGACCCCGTAAACTCGCTGCGTTCGCAACGAACAACTAAGCCTTGCCTGTCGGCTGGCTTTCGTAACAGTAAAGGTGGGTAGTAGGAAAGGGCCCTGGAGCCGGAAACGGAACCTCGGACGACCACACCGGAACTCCAGAACCACCTGTGACCCGCCTGAAACCTCCGGAACCCCAGAACCAGCCCAGAACCCTTACCGGAAGCTGGACCGAACCTTTATCTGGGCTGCAACCTTCAAGCTAACGCTGTGGGGGCAAAGGGAAAAAGATATTGAATTGGGTGTACCCAAGGCGAGCTGAAATGTATGGGTATTTGTCCAAGTCAGCTTTTACTGATCTATATATTAATATACATATATATATATATATATCTAGTCATATCCTAGAAGATCCCGAGGCAGGGAAAAATGCCTCCAACACTCGAGTCAAAAATTTCCGCCTCAGGTCGGAATTTATGAGTCTGAAAAATGAAAAATTACTCCAATGGGGAAAAAATGTTTCAGGGTCCTTTTGGAATGTATGGGTGGCAACAACGGTCGTGTAAATACGTGAGCTTTTGGCCCAGGACAACCTTCAATGCAGATAATGGTTGGGTTCTGAAACGGCAAAAAGCAGAAGAACTGGCATCAGGTTGCACATTTGAAGTTCAACTTTGGTTCTCATTAGGGCCTATTCTCATCCTAAGCCCCCTCAATATCTCTCTGGAATCCTGACCTACAATCACTGTGGCACCTTGGGTTCGGCTTGGCCGGATCATTCCAGAGAACAAGGCGTCAGTATTCCACAGCAAGCGTCTTTTCTCTTCAGAAAGATTTGCCGCCTAAAAGCCTTGGGAAGGTACGTGTGCTGATTTGATCCAGGATGGCTCTCATAGTCTTGCACGTTTCTATTTAAACTGGAGCCCGTTTTTGGGACCGGGGAATTCGGCCACAGGCCCGGGAAGTTCCGCCGCAAACTCGGGAAGCTACGCCGCAGACCCGGGAAGTTACGCCGCAGTTTTTTCCATATGTTGCATTCAAAGTACATATTTTTTGGCATCTGCCTAAATTTTCCTTGAGGATCTACCTCTCCTCTTCCGGAGTTGGGCAAGCAAAAGTATGCTAACGTATGACTGTGTAACTTGTGGTTTCCTGAAGCCGTTCAGCTGTCTTGGAAAGGCCTCAAGTAGTTGGATCGGATTTCCCCCATATGGTCACTGTGTCTCTTGCTGTTCTGTTTTCAAATTCAGAGACTTTCCGGGATTCTGCAAGAGGAACTTTGTTCTTCCCAAATCCCCTCAAGAAAACAGGGTTGGGAGCACATGCCGGCACCTTTTTAGAAGACAATTGCTAGATCAGCTCGGCAAGAGGTTTCTGGGTCCAACTAGTGGACGTCGTGGTCACAATTCCAAAGGAAAAAACGATTCCAAAAGGGAAATAATGCCTCCGATTTGGAAATAATGACTTTGAGAGGGAGGAGGTGATTCTGCCCCTTCGAGGCACAAATTTCTGCCGCAAGGAGTTTCTAGGTATTCCAGATCTTTGATTGTCAGCGGTAAGGACCATAGTGTTTATGCTCTGTTATTTCCAAGGTCTCTTTGCCCACGTCGGGAAATGTGTATTTCATGTTTACCCTTTGGCTGTCATGGATATCCAGACCACCCTTTGTATTTTCAGGTTCCCTCAATTGCTAGGCTAGACTCACAGAATATGAAGAGGTCCAACCAGGATTTTTGAAAATAAGAAGTACTTGCTGGCTAGAGATAAAATACTGCAGTTCTTAGTTGCAAAGATTTGGTAAGATTGGCAAATCAAACATCTGCCTGTGGACCAAGAGGAAAATCACATCTGCAATCACAAGTCAAGTCTTTCAAACCTCTGCCAAGTTACAAGTCTGTCTCAGTGCCCAAGCTGAGAAGACCCTGCATCAATCGTCGAGCAAAGAAAGGCGAGCGTCTCGAAGCACTGCCTCCGGGACAAGATTTGAAGACTCGTAGATATCTGTAAGGTTGTGAACTTCTCACTACAAGTTAGCACAATCATGCCTCACACGTACAAAGTGACAAACAAACATTCTAGACTACACCTGTGCACTTTGTCACAGCTGATGTTACTGTACGTAAGTTTCTAGGTCGCCGGACTGTGATTCACAATGTCTGCAAAGCAGTCGGGGCCAGCAGCACCGGCCTGACACCTTCAGCGTTGCCAAGTTCAGAGAGCGTTGCCTTCCTGTATCCAATTTGTCCCTGCTTAATCAAGTTCCAACAAATTACTCCGGCAAAGGGCCCCACACAGTGTGGGGAAGTAATTTGGGGAAAGTAACTTCACTAGATCTCTTTTCAGTCATCTCGGAAGGAACTCACAAGAGGTCTTCACAAGGACTCACAGGATCTCTGTACACAAGGATCCTGTAAAGGAAGTCACAGGGTCTCTATACAAGGATCCTGGGTGACTCACAGGGTCTGTATACAACGATCCTGTGATTCAAGTAAGTCACAGGGTCTCCATGGTCTCTATACAAAGATCCTTTGAAGGAACTCACAAGATCCCCGCACAAAGGACCAAGTCAGATTTCTATGTAGGGAGCTCACAGGATCTCAGTACCACGATCGCTCTCAAGAAACTACTTGAGAGGGGGGGGACGAAAGGTAGGGGGGAAAAGACAGGAGGGAGAGGCAAGAGAAGGTGCGACTGTTTGTAACGCAAGCACGCCGACGACGACGACGACTACTACTACTACTACGACTACTACTACTA
>Ga0126342_10014348_pt1 | contig 13992 bp, 16 predicted proteins | sample Cyp1metagenome_FD_92528 | JGI IMG/M metagenome (GOLD analysis project Ga0126342, IMG submission 92528) | Coral microbial communities from Lord Howe Island, Old Settlement Bay, Australia - Cyphastrea 1 metagenome | ecosystem: Host-associated > Invertebrates > Cnidaria > Coral ...
TATGCCAGATAGAATGCCAAATAGAATGTCAGAAGATATGTCAGATAGAATGCCAGAAGATGTGCCAGTAAGAACATGTATAAATGTCATGGTGGGGATCACACGAAGTAAAGTAATTTCCATAGAAACCTCCATTTAGTTCAAGGATTTCCCAGCTAGCCATCTGCCAAGTCTCCTCCGGAGTTATTCTGTTGTCTGAGAGGGTCGCGCAAAGGATCTCCTTGTACCCTTCCAATGCCTTTCTGCTCGCACCCTTCACAATTTTGCTCGCCAAACCCATCGTCTCCACATTCTGAAATGCCGTGCAAAGTCTCTCATCCTCAGGCTGCTATGCATCTGTTGGCGGTTGCTTTCTTGTACAATTTCTCGTCTAAAAAATGAAATTTCAGAAACTAATGTTTATGCAAGGGTGTCTTTTATAATTTATGCCAATCATGCAGGGTGCCACTGCCAATTATCAGAACATAAGACAATACGAAACATGAATCCTGTGGCAATTCTGCAAGGAAAACTGCCAAACATGAATACTATAACTTATATATTTATAAATACGTAGTGGTATTCAGACCTTTCGCAAACCTTACGCCGCGCTTTCGCGGCCTTTCGCCACTGCAGCAAAACACACACATCCATATCTGCAGATGTCACTCGGATACTAAAAGCCTTGCATGGGTTTTAGGACGACTCCCACATCAACACTTCCAACATCTTTTTGGATCATGCAATTCAATCAAGTCTCCTCCTAATGATGTAGAGTAAATGGTTGGCAGTTGAAACCCATGTGATGGATGTCAAAAACCTAATGAAAGTTTTGAATACTCTCAAGGATGGTACAATTCTGATGCGGGACAGCTTCTTGGAAATTGATATGGTTTTAAGTGGGTTCTCGGTCGTGTCCAATGTTGAATTTAAGCAAAAAAATCTGGAGGTTCAGAAATAGGTTCGGAACGTCTGGAAATGCAATGGAAATATTCAACACCTCCGGATGAGTGGCAGCATTGAGTCATACTTATTTCAGAGTTGTCTGCTGCTGTTTGTCAATATTTCTAGCATCTGTCTTCTTGGTAAGGGTTTTGCACCCTTGCGTTGCACTTGCACTGTGGAAGCTCCTTAGAGGCTGTGGATGGGCTATGACTGCTGCGTGCTCAAGGGGTGGGCGCATCTCACTGACAGTATTTTTTTGGGTATGTAATTGCTCGGTGCTGTGGCCAAACTGTGGGAAACATCTCACAAACAGTTTTGTTTTGCACTTTTTTGCAGCTCGAATGAAGGTGGAAAGCATCTTACAGGCACTTTGCAATTGTCATCACTTGCAATCGCAGGATTGGATGAAGGTGGAAAAAAACAACAAGAAAAGACTCAAAAAAACATGGGGAGTATACCCCGTGCTTATCAATGTTTCATGCTTAAAAAAAACAGGTGGTTTCAACATGTTTCAACCGCCAAAAAAACTCATTGAAAATGCTCAGTGGCTGCTCCCACGGCATGGCTGAAGATGCTCAGCGGCCACTCAAGTAATCGGCATCCCTCCGGTCCCGCCACGATATTGGACACCCAGGCAGAGCCTGTTCAAGTTGATGAATGACGATGGATTTAGATAGGGGTTCTAAGTTTTGATTACTTCTCCAAGACTATGCTGAACAAACTAAAAAAGTGTTAAGAGGTTCTAAGCGTTGGCTAACGATCCAGTGATTCGAAGGCCATTGGATCGAAATTCAGAACCTTCAAGGGCCCCGAAAGAATGGCGAAAGCTCCATGTTGACAACTAACTCGTGGCTAGCTGCCCATTAACTAACTAAGCACTTGATGAATGAAGGGGTGAGTTGATGATGCCCACCCTTGGTGGAACACCCAGAAATCCTCAGCACTTCCAGGCCGGGCACCTGCTCTGACGTTGGTAAGCGGCCCTGTCTTCTCCTGTAACAGGGGATGCGGATGCGTTTAAAATGGCACTGTCTGGAAAATCTGGAAAATTTTCTAGGCTACCCCAAAATTTCATGCATCATCATCCTCGTCAACATCCTCGTCATCATCATCATCGTCATCATCATCATCACCACCATCATCATCATCATCATCATCACCATCATCACCATCATCATCATCATCATCAACTCATCATCATCATCATCATCATCATCATCATCGTCATCGTCATCGTCATCATCATCATCATCATCATCATCGTCATCGTCATCGTCATCGTCATCGTCATCATCATCATCATCATCATCATCCTCATCATCGTGTGCCATGGTCCAGACATTCATTGTTTTTGCTGTCTTTCTGGCTGTCAAGGCATGGCACCTCCAGGCCGGACCTCAACAGCGCATGCAGATCCCCAGTGCTGCCGCGGTGTCTCTTTGCGCGGGCTTCGGCTTTCTCGATCAGCCAGGAATCCTCCCAGTCCTCCTGCAACATACAAGTAGGAAAAAAATGAACACTGGGGTCAACTTGATCAAAGCATCGAACGTCCGCTTGGATAAAAATGCCCATGTGGACCATTTTGGATGTGCCAATACAAATAATATCAAATAATTACAAGCTGTTTGAAGGATTTTGAAGGTATTTACCAATATGTGTCCCATCTTTCGGCACTTGGCAACAAGATCAACCATTGCTGTGGCGTCATGTGCCGTCCTGGTCAGATTCGTTCTCCACATATGGCACACCCAGAAACTCCGCGCGCCACACATTTGGCCAAAGTGTACCAATGAAGACATCCTCAAAATATGAAATAAACATGTGAGCAAAGGAAACGAAGAAGATGGATGCCATGAAACGGAAAAGAAACACTGCAAGAGCAGGACACTCAACGTCAATCAGTGGCGTTTGTTTAACATCATCAATTCGGATGTTAATTCAACATGTTCTGCTGTCGAAACGAATTACAAGTCATGTCAAACCCCGGATTCATTAAAACCATCAGGGTGTTTAATATTGTTTAATCGGGGGAATACCATTCTACTAGCCCAGCATTACGATTTTGGGGACCCCGGTCGCTGCCAGTCCTGGTGGTATTCGATATTCGCAACTCCTCCAGGCCGCTCGGTGACACAGGTACCTTTCGCGACGTAGAACACCGTTTGGACCGCATCACCAGTGACCACAATCTGCTCCTCGACAAACGTGTCGGAGATGGATGGATAATGATGGATAATGATGGATATATGGTTGCTATACGTTGCTATCAATATGTTGCTATCTTCACAATTCATGATATTCATGCGATTCATTGCCATCGGATATGGACCGTGCACAAAGCCTAGGCCGGAACCTCGAGTCTCAAGTGCTGCTGAGTGTCTCCTGGGCCATAATCCTTGAACTTGGCCCCTGCCTGCATCATGACTGTATCATCAGCAATCAATGATGATCGTCATGAACATCACCATCTATCCCATTGAAGTATATTCAAGTTGGCTTTAAGTTGTTAATTTTAACCCTGCTATGCCAAGTATGGCCTTCAAAAGCTTGGTGAATTGTCTTGGCGTCACCCCATGACTTTGGAAGCCATGCTCGTAGATCTCCTCTTCTTCATCCGTTAAATGAAGGCCATGGTTTCGTTCTCGCAGTAACAGGGCCAGGTTGGTGAAATGCAACGCGGCAAACGCCACGCCCCAAACTGCCGCAGTCTTTTGGTGTGTCTTCAAAGGCTTTGGCATTAAACAGTTGAAGGACGCGCCCTGGACGTTCAGAAGGACATTCAAATCAGTGTGGCAAAGCGGTGGGAAATAGAAAACCCCAAAGAACAAATAAGAACAGTGCTTTAGGTCTTCATTGATTAATATATTCATTGTGAAGTTTGCGAAGCTTGCTGGATTAAACTGATGATACAAAGATATAAAAGCACAATCAATTAAATTGTCTCAGCCACGCAAGAAGCCGCCGCGCCAGAAAGTAGACGCACCATGACATGGTCATGGCTTCCAGCTGCCGCCAAAGCACATAGATTTCCTTTTGGGTTTCACCACATTGGGGGGTCCATGATTGTTCACTTTCATCAACCTAACCTGTGGTGTTGAACAATACATAATACTCTAGCGTTTCATCAACCGAATTTTTGTACGGATCGCATAATGGACCCAGTTTCCCCAAAGCTATCGGACATCTGAACCTGTCCCCTTGCGGCTCCTGCTGTGTTCAGAACTGCCAAACCTTTCGGAGTGAACTCGTGCCTCAAAATGTGGCGGGTCAAGAGACGCAAAATATATACATATATATCAAAGAGATTTTTTTTGCATGTTTTTGCAATAATTGATGATCATTGATAATGCAATGATGTCATGGCTAATTGAAGCTGCATGGGTCATGAGAGCTTAGATCTCCGGACTGTTCCAGGATGTTCCAGGGATAGCCTCTGTGAATATCCAATGGATCGATTTAGTACTGATCATGATGGCAGATTATAGACAATAACAAGTAAGTATACTTATGACAAACGATAGATCAAAAATGATAAGGGGTGAATGGTGTCAGCATCCATCTCAATCAACACACAACTGCAGACAGGCGGCCAAGGACTCTCAATAGCCTTTTCATTCACAGACCTCCAGTGAAGCGAACACTGTACTGTAGCTGCTGGTTGCAAGTCTCCATGACCCATACAATTCATGACACAATGTTTCCGGGTGCCACTGCCTTGCTTGCGAGAAGTATCGAAGTGCCGTCGCACGCACAGGGCGGTCGAACTTGTGCAGTCGGCGCATCTGTTGTGATGGAGACCGGTTGTTAACTTGTTGCTTGTCAACTGCCCTGACGTGAGCCTTCGTTCAGTCCGTGGGGGTTCTCTTCATGTGTCATTTTGCTCGGGACTGAACGTCCAACCAATCTGCGTGGTGCAGAACGAAAGCCGTTATCAAATCTATATTCAAAGATTTAAAAGCTTGTGTTGGCTTGTGCTTAAAAACGAATCAATGGTCGACTTTGGGTGAGCTTCATTACGTATTGTATGTATAATATAGCTGATCTGTTTGCCTTTGTACTTACGGAGCCAAAGCTGCAGAAATACCAGCAATCAAGTCCCAAGCAAAAACCAGCCATGCCACTTTCTACCAGTCTAGCCTCAAGCTGGGGTCATTGAAGATATTGAAGTCTGGAAATGTGGCCGCTGTCTGAAAAGTGGGTACCCCTAAATCCACTGGTTAAACAGACATCATGTTCCCTGATGGCCATTTTCTGGGTTTGCCTGTACTAGTGGGTCATGAAGCCGGCCTGCTGATTTCATGCATCGAATCTCAAATCTCTATGCATGTGGCCTGGGCCAACTGCACTCGTCATGGACATACAATAGATCATTGAAAGTTCCCATGTTAGATCATAATGACCCAATCTTAGTATGGTATGGTATAGTATATCAATGTATATCACATCATCAACATTCATCAACAAACAGCAGTAGCCCCTGTTGTGTCCTCCCAATCGATGAGGGCCAAGAGCTTGCAGTCAGGCCCAGGTCCATCCTGTGCTGCCGGATGGCTTTATGCTGGATGAAGCTATGATTATGTAATGGGTTTTATAAGCCAACTGTTGTTATAACATGTTATAACTATGACTATGACTATAACCAACTTATAACTGGAAAAGCCTGACAACATTCTCACATGTGTTTTCAAGCAACTCCGGATACTGCAAATCTATACCAATCTGCTGAGTTGCTTCATGTTTTCTGCTATTTTGGAATGAATCACTGATGAGTTTGCTCGTATCCTGCTGAAATTGACATCGACATTCATCTCATATCAGTTCATATCAGCCAGTCCCTTGCCTCGTACAGGGTATTGTCCAGGAAAGCATCACCTTGGAAAGCACCAGCAGCGCTAATCGCTCGGCCGGTGCCCTAAAGTGATGGCGGCTTGACGTGGCTCGCTGAGGCCCCAGCCATGAATCAAACCCCAAGGCACCTTTCAGTGAGGATATTTGATGGGATAACCACTGAATAATCGATGAATAACATGTTGATAACATGTTCATCAACATGGTGGACAATGGTGGGCAACTGCCACTGGTCAGCCTTGGAGTCGTAGAGCTCACGCAGCCAAGTGATTTGACGATGAACAAGAGCCACAAAAGGATGATCTTTGAAGCGGTCATCGGCCTCCAAAATGACTGCGATGCAAAGAAAGTGATGAAATAAGGGACTGGATTTACCTGGGTTTGTCTGAAAATGGTGTACCCCATTTACCCAATGGTTTTGCTGATCATTATCCCTACTTTTTATGGCTATTTTATTGGGGGAATATACCCCATTTTCAGGTCCAAAGCCATCTGGATTTCCAAGATCTTCCAAGTTTGAGGATGGGAAAGTTTCCAACACTTTCCTGCCTGGAGTTTTTCAACGTCCTGCAGCGCAGGATGCTGATTTTGAGCGACAAAAAATCCCCTCATCCCCATGCAAAATATTGCAAAATGCCTGCCTACTCTGCCAGAGAGCTCATCTCCAGCCCACTGTTCATGAAATCTTGCGCAGAATTCTCAAGCCAACAAGAGCAAACCTCTGGGCTTGTCTGCGGACCAACCTACTGCTCTGTGCTTAGACGAGCAACAAAATTGAAATCCCAGGGCGCCCTGGACAAGATCAAACGCAAATCCATTTTGGCGGCCTGGCGGCCTGACAAAAGTCATTGTTTTTACTCAGCCTGACAAAAGTTCAATGGCTACAAGTTGGACTTTGGCTTGCCAGCCATGGTCTTGGTGACCAAATATTCTTCGATTCCCATGGTGCCCCACTCACGAGCATTTCCTCAGATTCGGCTTCTCCCAAGGCCCAATCCCTGCCACGTGCCACGTGCGGTGCCATGCTGCTGAGATCTGCTCCACTCTGCTTGTAGCCACCAAAAGGTGCATCTGGAAGGACTTAGTCAAGCACTGATTTGATCTTCCAACATGTCCAAAATCCGTGTGACAACTTCCAAAACTGCAAAGCTGTGTCAGTTGGAGTGGATATCTTTGGGATATCTGGGATACGTGGATATTTGCATAATATTGTACCCTTTTGCACCCTTTACCAAAGGGCTGGGCCAGTGGTGTCGTTGATCATGACCTCAACAGCGACCGAATTATCATGTGTACTGTATGATACGCACGAATAAGATCATCGCCATCCATCAGTATCCATCCATATATTAATATATTACCATGTATCGATAAGATTCGATGAGTATCCATCAATGGTAGTGAATATAATTCAATATACCCTCTGGTAAACTAACGTAACTATGGAAAATCACCATTTTTAATGGGTAAATCCACTATAAATGGTCATTTTCAATAGCTATGTTACCAGAGGGTAATTCAAATGTCTTCAAGCATTCTGCACCAAGTGTGGTAGAAAAATGTATGCCAAGGTACCATCCCCGAGCGGAGTTTTCGAGCCTGGTCCATACGACGAATTTGTTAAAATAGACATGGTGGAATCATCCGAAATTCAATGGAAAAATGATGAAAAATGCTTGTACCCCTGGTGAACATCAAAATAGCTGGTAAATGGATGGTCATTCCCCCAAAAATGGTATTAATAGGTATTGATCCATACCCAAATGATGAAAAATGATGGGAAATCGAAGGAACATGATTGAAAACGATAGAAAAAACATGGCATGGCATGGGTTTTTTTAAAAAAAAATCGGACACGGAGGTTTTCATGACTTGGGCACATGGATGTCCAAACACTGACAAACCTGGCTGGAAGATGCTGGAAGCCACTGCATGCTTCCAAACTCTCATGGCGTTCCGCTCAACATGTCCCAAATTTCTGAATGTCACAAAATTGCACAACTTAATGAATGGAATTGATTCTGCTCTCCATGGCCAACGAAAAATCATAAAACATCCGAAGGTCAAGAAATGTTTTACAAAATGTCTATCCATGACTATCACCATTTTCATAATGACATTCTCATATGCTGCTAGAATTTCGTACAAAAATACTGCAAAAACTCGCATTATAGCAAAGCGATGTACAAAGTGAGGGCTTTCGCTAGAGACTGGATTGCCGATCATGATATTGTGAGGTTATTGTTATTATCATTATTGTGTATTCATTAGTATTCATCGCTAGTATTCATGTGTATTCAATTTGTATTCATCAGTAGTCATTAGTATTCATTATATAGTATTCATTAGTATTCATTAGTACTCACTATAGTATTCCTGAATTGTAATATTCATTATTCATTAGTATTCTATTTTTCTGATGGTTTATCCTTTCGTATCCTTTGAAAACACCAGTCTCACTGGCACTCAGTCTCAGACCACTTGCATCGCTCGCTCGGGAGAGGCACTGCCTACTGCGTTGTTCAGGCCATAGACCTCTCGTCCAGGCGAGATGGACCCCAGTACTTAAAACTGCGGGCCCCACTTAGTAAATGGCATATACCCCCAGTATCCCCCAGTTATCTATGGAATATCCCCTCTTATGGGATTATATGGGTTATATATCTGATATATGGATTATAAACCATTTACTAAGTGGGATGCATATCTTATACCCCCAAAAATGATAATTTTAATATGGGAAACGATGATAAACCAGTTGATTTAGGGGCACCCCATTTTCAGACAAACCTAAATCTGGCACAGGTTTGCCAAACTGCGAAGAATTCGACTTCTGCAACACAAGGATCAAGAATGAATGCGGTGTCTCTCCGCACATCACTTGGTTTTTTGCATTTGAGTTCGCCACAGTATCGTTCGCGATGCGAATGGCTTCCTGGAAGGGGGTTTGCATCTACAGTGTCGACGTGGATTTGTCCAAAACTGGGTACTCCATGGTACCCCCACTTTCGTACGTACTAAGATGATCTAAAATCCAAAATGGCCATTTTCGGGCCAACATGGGTTTTACCCCTTGCCCCATCTCTGGACAAACGCCCGGTGTCCATTGGTCATTTTTGTTGGCTCCTCTTCAGAGTTGTAGGGAATGATGGAGAGGACTGGTCCAAAGATCTCTTCTTGCGCAATGGTCATCTTGTTATCCACCTCGTGGCTGTCCAGCGGGGAGCTTGCGAAGATCTGCGAAGCGATGTTCAATGGAACGATGATTTCCCGCACGAGGCGGGTGGCGGAAGTTTCCAGCAGCACCATAGGAGTGAAAGACAAGGTTTGCCTCTAGCTGGAGCGAAGCCTCACATCTTCTGAACTCTGCTTTGTGAATTTGTCCTCATCTTGCTTCAGTTTTTTGAACTGTGGCCATCACTTCTAAGCTCTTCGCAGCTCTTTCTCAAACAATCTCTTTTTTTTAATTTCTTTTGACAGTTCGTCTCTTCCCACCTCAGCTCAACTCTTTTCAACTCTTCCCACCTCTTCTCAACTCGTCTCAACGACTCTCACCTCTGCCCACCTGTTCTCAACTCTTCGCAGCTCGTCTCAACTCTTCTCACCTCTTGCCACCTCTTCTCAACTCTTCCCACCCCTTCTCACCTCCGCTCAACTCATCTCACCTCTTTCTCAGCTCATCTCAACTCTTCCCACTTCCTCTTCTCAACTCTTGTCAACTCTTCCCAACTCTTCTCACCTCTTTTCACAGAGATGCTTTAGACACAGAAGCTTTTACACATGTTTAATACATTTTTTACATACAGAAGCTTTTGCACAGAGAAGCTTTGACACAGAGCCAGCTTTTACACAGAGAAGCTTTTATACAGAGCAAGCTTTTATAGAGAGCAAGCTTTTACGCAGAGAAGCTTTTACACACAGAAGTGCTTAGTGGATACAAGTTCCCTGTAGTTGATAGTTGGGGAGCCCTACCGTTAGATCATCTTAAATCCTTTGATATGGTCCTCATTGGTCCCAGGCGGAGTCTTTTTGATTCTTTTTGCACGCTTTGCGATAGACATTGCAATCACAGGTCTCATCAGGTCTCATCAGGTTTCTCAGAGTGTCCCCAAACTTTAACGCGGCACTGGAGCACCTGGAAATTGATCCTGCGGTGCGCTCTGTTGCTGCGTATTCTGCACTCAGTTGCGGCTGCAAAAACTTGCAAAGGGAAGAGGAACAGCTTGCAGAAATGCCTTCACTAACCCAGGTCTCAAAAGTGGCTTAAAAGGGTGAAATCATCCATCCGGATCACAGCAGATGCCGAATCAGTTCAAAGAATAGTTCCGCTTACAGTGTTACGCTAAAAACCACCAAAACGGGTTCCACGTTTTATGTCCCTCTGCGACGGCAGTCGAATTCAGGCCACGGATAATAGGCCGTTGCTTGCACTGTTCTGTTGAGTGTTTTATTACGTAATTCTTTAAAAATACCGGCCAAAAGAACACTGTGACCCCGGCATCCTCGACCTGAAAATGTCGTGACCATCCTGATGGAAAATCCTGTCCTTGGATTATTTTGACATACTCTGAGGTCCTGATGGTCCTGCTGCAGAAGGCTTCCAAGTGGATTTGTCCAAACATGGTGCATACCGTACATACCTCAAAATCCAGTGGTACCCTATGTTCAGACAAACCGACAAACCACCCAAGTTCAATCAAGTTCACTGTTTTTCTACTACTTGGTTCTTCATGCACTTCTTTTGATGGCTTCAGGATGGCGGATGTTGCCACTCAGTACGCGTTGACCGGATCTAATTCGGCCCCTATATTTGGGGCAAACTCAGCATGGCCAGTTGAGGCGCGAATTAAACGAATAGGGTGGACAGTCACAAGGAACCACCCTTTAATGATTGTCTGAGCTTCAGCACCTTTAACTAGAGTCGGTGCCCAGCAAACTTACCAGCCACTCAGCCTCAAGGATTTGCCTGATCGATGAAGTCGGTTTTAGCATCACAAGAGGCTATGCCATGGTGCTAATGAGCCAAAGATCTTGGAACGACACATCGTTGAAGCAATCCTCGGTACCAAGCCAAGTGCTTTCAAAATGCGCTTGCGAGTCACCAGCGGGACAAAATTGCGCTTTTTGCCACGGAAAATTACGCCCAGCTCCCAACATCTCGGATTTAAAGAGCAGTCGCAAAGCCTATGCAAACGCTCTCGATCAAACCGCGAGCTTGAAAACATAAGCATTGGACTCTGCTGATTGAAGTTTCAAGGATTCAAAAACTATATATGATCATATATGTCCTCTTGATCTTATCCCAATTTCAACTCCTTTCGTGAAAATCTGCGATATCAATGTGTCCTGCTCGCCATACCCTTGTGACGTATTGCTGTGTCCGGGACTCACTGTACACAGAGCAGGGCGCAAGTCGTGGAATTGGCATGAATTGGCCATGCATACTGTCCTTGCTCTATAAAAGAAGAGCTGACCAAGCCACAAAATCAATCCCTTGGGCCGATGGAATGGCTCCATGCAAAGGAAGCTGGCATGCTTCCTATTGGCACATTCCCAACTCTGGCGGGTCGATAGCACCCAGTTGCTACAATCTCCACCTGAGCTGAAGGGAATGCTTCGTTACAAAAATGTAAGCGTACAGTACATCTGGTTGGTTGAACAGTTTCTCTCAGGATTCAAAACATAAAGTCAATTCTGGTTCCTAGCTGAACAGAGACTGCGAACTAATCTAGGAGCGGCTAGCAATTGATGCTACAACTGGCGGTTGATGCTAGAGTCCTGTTCAACACTTGGATGCGACATATTGATCCAAGTCACTGCAGTGACTTGCGCCAACGTTCGTCCAACCATGCTTGCAAAGATTGGGTGACACCTTCAAAAAAGGACAAACTCATCGGAAGGTATGAGGGCTTTGATCCATGAATCTATTGATAAATACGATAATATACATTACATTGTACCAGTATAGTATAGCTGTACATAATACATCGTATCATCCCAATCCGAAGAGGCAGGATTGATCTATGAGCAAAATGGCCTCTTGCCACGAGACAAAAGACCAGCCTTGTTTGAGGCCCATCAACAAGCCACCAGCTAAAATTGACCAAATCAAAGAGAACAGGTGGATATTCTATGATTATTTGATGAATATTTGATGATTATTTGCTGATTATTTGATGATTATATGGGGGTCCGGACTTAGAGAACTAGTTCCCAAGATGTTCCAACATGTTCCAACGTGTTCCAAGCATTTTTGGCTCCTTGGCTTCCTTGGCTTGTTTTCGGCTCCATCCCAAGCATGGCCGCATGGCTCATAAATCATCGCACCCATGGAGTCATCTGGATCTGCACGAGTCACTGTGCCACTGTGCTGCATTGGATCAGCGGCTGTCGTCAGGTGGCCTTCTGACGCTGATACAACTGCTAGCTGCTAGTCGCCAGCAAATACAAGTGCGCCGCAGGAACGATCAGCTGAAGACAATGCAGCTGTAATGCGACTGAAAGAGATACTCAAATAAAATCAAAGAAATACAAACAACAATGGAAGCCTTGATGAATAAGCCTTGCAACAAATCTCAACTCGCAAATGAATTACTGCCTCCCCGAAATTGCCATTGACATGTGACTTTGAGTAATCTGCTTGCAGCAGAAATACAGTACCTCAAAGCTTAGCCTTAAAAGCACTTGTGACACTTGTGCAAATTCAAGCAAGTCCCACTTGCTGAACTGACAAGCTGGTCAACTTCTGGACCCCGGGGTCAACAATTTAGACCCACAGCCCACATCCATCTGTATCCACCTACAGCTTATGGCTCTTTAATCACAAGGGCAATCTGGTGCGTAGCCATCTTCATCGTTCACCGCTCCAGGGTTCCACCAGTCCGTTTCGGACAGTTCGTCGGACAGTTCTTCACCTAGGGATGTCATGATGAGCCAGGCAGTGGGAAAAGTTCTTCAAACATATGCGAGGCGGGCAAGGGGTTATGTTCATGTCACCAAATTGCTTGCAATGCCTATTTCGAAATGCTTCGAGTCATGTTGGGATCATACCATGTCATACCCACAGTGACACGAGTGGCATTCATTGTGATCATTTTGAACATATGGCCGGAAAAATATATTGTTTTCATTGTTCATGCTTCGAAGTCTTTTGCACAGCCTGCATTACATGCCTAGCGCATCCTAATGCAACCATGGGTCAGTCATCCGTCTCTGAAGCGTCATCCTGCGCATCAACTGTGCAGCACATAGGCAAAGTCTGGCATTCCAAGGTGCCATGTTTTTCTTGTAACCCCTCAAAAGATAGAAAAGTGATTACAGATAATCCCTACAGTAATCACTTTTCTATCTTTTGTGATTCCTGTAATTACAGTGGGGTTACACAATCATTACAGATATTAGAGTGGAATTTTATTACTTTTCTATCTTTTTGGGGTAGCTAAACCCTACATCTGATCCGCGATCTCCTCATCACTGTCCACTTCATCGCCATGTGGCTCGTCCAAATGCCCTGCACATTTGCTGTGCTTTCTGTTGGGAGAATTGGAGGTTTCCTAAAATGGTGGTACCCCAAAATCGTGTAACATTGGTTATTCTCAATGGGAAAACCAATGGTTTAGGGCCACTCATATCTTGAGAAACCTACAATTGAGCGGTGTTGAAAACCCACGTGGCTTTCGCGGAGCTTTCGCGGTACTTACGCGACCACACGTTTAGCTTTCGCGGACGCTGAGTCTGAGTCCATCATGTTTGCTTTCGCGCAGCTTTCGTGGATAAGTTAAAACTAGTAATAGGCAATCATTTCAAGTTTTCGCGGAGCTTTCGCGGTTTGAACTTTTAACCCCTCTTTCCCGGGTGCTTTCGCGCAGCTTTCGCGCGTGAGGCTCTTTACTTTCGCGGCTGTGGCAACTGTGCCATCTTCTGGACAGTTATAGACTGATAACACTTGTCTGCAACGACCACGAACCTTGGGATGCTTCAATGTACTCCATGAGGCCCCTGCAAAGCAGGAAAACCAGAGCACAAAAGTGGGCTTGCAAGAACGCTCTTGAAGTTTGACATCAAGCAACTAAATGCAATTAAGCCAGCATAAGCGAACAAAATCTATCAAATATAGATAGGTGTATATATAGTTATATATATGATATATTATATATAGTATATTATATATATATATATCATATATTATATTATATTATATATTATATATTATATATAATA
>Ga0126342_10014349_pt1:0-7500 | contig 13992 bp, 14 predicted proteins | sample Cyp1metagenome_FD_92528 | JGI IMG/M metagenome (GOLD analysis project Ga0126342, IMG submission 92528) | Coral microbial communities from Lord Howe Island, Old Settlement Bay, Australia - Cyphastrea 1 metagenome | ecosystem: Host-associated > Invertebrates > Cnidaria > Coral ...
CAGTTAAACTTCAGGCAATTGCACTTAAAGAGACTACATGAAAAGAGTAGAGAAGAGAAAGGGAAAGAATCAGAAGGAAGGAGAAGGTAAAGGAGAAACAAAAGAGTTGAAAAGAAGAGGGAACAATAAATACAAGCAGAGGAGGGAAGAAGAGGGAAGAAACAGCAGGAGGTATCAGAGTCAATAAGAACAGAATTAACTCAAGATTTAATTCCCTCAAAAGATATTGTTCTAGGCCTCAAAGGTAGAGAATTAACTCTCGAGTTAAGCCGTGAATCATTGACCTTGAAACGCAAACAGATCATGAAGCATTGAAACACGATTTAATCTTAATTAAATCTTGAATTCATTCCCTTCCATATTCATATGCAGGTACTGTGTATTGATGTGTATATACACATAATATTGTACGTATATTAAATGTATGTGTACTATTATTGATTATTAGTACTATATTGTGCGTTAGATATGGTTTATGAATGTTAACATGTCATCAATCAGTATGTTTCCACATATCATAGCGCCATGACAGCCATTGCGCATGTTTACCGCTCAAAGGGTTGCTAGGGCCCATCTCTGCTTGTCAGGAGCGTAAGCCCTGGCAGACATAAGTCTCTTCAGTCACTCAAACTCGCGTGATTCCTATAGACATGCGTCTAGCACTTTAGTGACACATGATTTAAAACAAATTACTGGCATCTGACATCGTCAATCTTCATAGTTGGAACATGTTGGAACCTGTCTTGGTGAAATTAATGTTCTTCATTAAAAACAATTCAGTCCTCAATTTTGTTCCTTAGACACTCAGGTCAGCTTCGAATCCCTGTTTATCCAATCGTTATTACTTCAACTCTATTTTTGCGATTGAGAAAACCCAGCTGTTTGATATGTTGTGTGTCATATATGTGTTTGTTTTTGCTTAACATTTTTACAACCGGCCACAGATCCCCGCAGAAATCCCAAGTTGTGCCGAAACGGGTCAAAAACTTTGGTCCGGTCCAGGAGCCTCCATGTAACACTCCGGGACCCCGCGCGCCGAAACCTTGGTTCGATCGTTGTAGAAGAAGAGCCGCCAGTGCTCATCAAAGCACCTAGGGCGAGGGCGCCCTCCGGGCGGGATAGATTACAAAAAGGGGCTGATACTAATGATTTACTAATGCAATGGTGAGTTGTGTGGCTATTTTTTTTGGGGGGGCAGGTTTGGTGAAGGTCATGGGTATATTGTTTATCTGTGATAGATCTTTATAGAATTATATAGACAGATGAGATGAGATGTTGTGGTAGCAGTTTCACCACACACCGCGCTGCAAAAACACGTCAAGAATCCAGCCCAGTGTTTGGACAATCGCTACCACTATGGATGTGGCCAGATCGAAACCTTGTCATCCTACAACCATGTGTATATATATATGTGGGTTCAAAGTCATAAACAAACATACTATTACATATACCAATAGAAATCGATAGAAATTAAGAGTTGTTTAGCATATATAGTTATAACTATATGTGTATATATATAATACATATATGTATATAATGTATATATATATATTGTATACGTTAAATTATAATATAAGTTCTATGAATTTTCATTACGTGGTTGGTATTTATATATAGCTAAGTAATTGACTACACACTGAGACAGTGGTGGTTGACCAGTTGACCCTTGCTCAATTCTTCTTGGTGCAGCAGTCCCTATTTTTTGCTTGGCAATTCACTAAGGATGTACAAATACACCAATGGTTCATTGAAACAAAGTGAAGATAAGCGAAGAAACTATACTTTTGCAGGGGTGGAACGGTGAAACACTCTCTATTTCTACCCCAGCGTCCAAGATTGTTCTCATGAAGAGTCTAAGGTGACGTAACACCAGGGCACGGCCGCCATGGTTCCGGCAGTGGTTTCTCCAACATCGACCTGGGGAGAACTACAACGAACACGGTTGGATGGACCACCAGCGACCTGAGGGAACATCATGGGGATAGAATCAATGGATGTAGATATGAGATACATTCATAATATAGAATCATATATATATATACATTATGGAGCTAATTAAATCAGACATTTGCAAGCTGCCGCAGCGGGACACGCTTCTGGTTGCAGTATGGCAAAAAACATATACATTATAATACATTATATAACAAAGAGCAAATGGGTGTGTCTGCAAATGGGGTCTTTACCTACCCAGAAAAAATAAGCTACCTTTAAAACACGAGATGATTATTGACGAGCACTGTTTTGCACCCTGTTTATGGCACCCAGTTCCTGTCCAGTGTTGCCCACTGGTTTCACCAAAACGACAGTCCAATCACAGTTGATGCACAACGGATAAGACTCCACATCAGAGATGTTCGGCCCAGTCGGCATTCCAAACGCCAAAACAAACATAAACAAACAAGCAAATAGATACTCTTCCGTCATATCTGCAAGTTTGCTTGTTCGATTTCCAATCTTTCTACTCATGTAGGAATACGCAAGCCTACCAAAAGTATGTCGATCCACATGTTTTTGCATTCCATTTTGCAAAGCCAACCTTACATACCCTGGCAACAAGTCAATCTTTGGCAGGATATATACATTACATCATTACATAATAATATTCCGCAATAGAAGTATAGTTCACGAGTTGTTTTTGTCCAGGTAAACCAAACCAAACCAGTCACGCACCAAAATTGCTTATGAATTTATAGATATTGATATTGTAATCCCTTCCCGTATAATAGTATAAATAGACATAAATACCCCCATAATATGGCCCCCCACATGAATAGATCTAATACCAACTCGTTATGCATGAAACATTTAAACATCCATGATATAACATAATATAACTATTATTCCATAAATTCCTGGAAAATCTGATTGAAATCCAATCAACATGCGATTAATACCCATTGGAAACCCATTAAAGTTCAATCTAGATCCCATTGACATCAATTAAACACCATTAAACCTTTCTGAAACCAATTTACATATATAATTTACCTTCACTTACCATCTGGTTATGACTCACATAGCCATGGTATAGATGGCCCATTTATAGAGGTTTACCATGGTTTACCTATTAAAAATGGGTGGATCTTTCCATGACACAAAGGGTGAACTCACCATTTCTGACTCTCCGGTTCCGCCGCTCCGCCATGACACTGGACCAAATCGAAGAGCTGACGGCTGTCCTTCTGCAGGTCCACTCCCAAGGAGCGCTCCGCATACGCCACCTGAGTTACCGTGGTTTAAACAGGTGGGACCCCTGGAAGTTGGCAAAATGTTGGCAAATGATGGGAAAACACTGGGAACAGCAATTTTCATAAAATGAAACCCTCTGAAACTTAGTATCATCAATGACACTATCTTCAATCACATCTATTGTATTGATACAACTATCAAAAACTTCACAACTGCTCATCCTATATAATTAGATGATATATTTTACTACTTCCAAAGCGTATCAGTTAGCCTGTTGCTCCCCCGTCTTTTTCCCAAACCGCCCACATTATAATACAAAAATTCTATGGGGTAAATACCAAAGACAGGGGAGCAACAGGCTAACTGATACGCTTTGGAATCCAGAGGACTTGACTTGGGCTTGACATTGTGGTTTTTGTTTTGTCTCAGCATTTGATCTGAATCATCCCGTCTTGTTGTTACATTTTTCCCCTCCTGAGATGCCACATAAGATGTCGGAACATATCAGGATACATATATGCCATGGTGGGGCTCACAGGAAGGACAGCAATTTCTTGAATACCCAATTTGAGCCCCAAATGATGCCGCAGCTTGGCACCAACAGAATTGCTTTCCGGACCCTACGGTTGAAGCTTAAAGAGACGCAGCAGGTAAAATGTGAACCTTGGATCTCTTGAGATTTGATCCCGTGGAAAAGGATGGTTGAATCATTTTGGAAGCAGGTCTGACCAGATGGTTGGTTGGTTGGTTGGTGTTACTGGGGAGCAATGGTGATGTTTGTTTTAGAGTTTTCAATGAAGGGTCCATAAAATTCCATAATATATATATATAAATGGGACCGTGGAGAGGGAAGCCGATGACAGACATGACATATTCAATGCTTGCCCCAGGTTGCCTGGACGTTGTGAAATCATGGATATGTCCCACACATTGAACATCAGCAAAAACACTGTATCATTATCCTTAGCAAATTGTGACCACAATAAGGTCGCCATCCCCAGCTCTAAACGCGCCTTCTGTTCAAAACTGAGGCTCCTTGGTAGCAATGAAAAAACACCGGTAAAAGGGCAATGTTGGGATGGGATATGACATGAATCAACACGGAACACATTCATAAACTGGATAATTCAATATATATAATTCAATGTTTAAACGATCATGGTTTCATATCCGAAAAAAATACAGCAATAATGATAACATCCAGTAATCATATCAATTGACACTAAAATCAAACATAAAATCCTTGGCGTCCCTTAAACGGTCCGACACCTCCGGTCCGGTTTGAGCTGGAATCATCCCCCGGAAAGCCCAAAGGGGAATGTCTCCAGCCACTGGCTCCGGACGGTAAGGACATTGGACATATTAATTGACACGTTGTACATATTGAAAACCACCCATATGTGGTAATAAAACAACAAAACACTATACAAAACTATACAAAACTATACAAAACAATTACCAATCCAAGCTTCACTGACAAACTCATCGACACCAACCTGCCGACCGCTGTGAAGGGTTCAAATGGCAACCACGATACACTACATGGGCATTCCGGACTGGGAAATTACAGTAAAACCGATTAAATTGTCTGAACATATCTCAACTGAAGAGGAACGACAACAATCACATGGCTTAGCTTAGATATCGACTCCAGAAACCACTTCAAAAACTGCTTGTGTGATGATAGGTCCTTACTCACTAACTCAGTACGAAGCGACGCAAGGCCCACCCACACCAGGGCGCGTGCTTCTGAGTCAAAACCGCATCGCTTACAATCTTACTGTACTTAAGAATTGAAGAAAGATTGCCGAAAACCGTGGTATGCGAGTCCGTAAGTTTGAGACTTATCCATATTACCGGCATTGCGAGAGAACATGTGCTGCGATGAATTGAGATAGAAAAATGCGAACGTACAAAATCGCAGTGACATAGAAGATCATATAACCACAACCATAGATATATCTATATCATTCTATATCCTGAATTATCATGATATATCATCTATAGATATATCTTATCTACCATAAATAGAACGTAAGTAAAAGAAACATCCCCAGCATGCGGAAAGACATTGCATACTCTACACGTTCGCAGGAATGAACGCTGGCATTGGAGTAACAAAAAAAACATGTCAATATTGTCATAATTTATGACTGGTGACTGGTTGAATGACCCATGCAAATAAACTGGTGGTTCCAAGCGAATTCGCTGAAATGGGTGTATATCAATGGGGATACAACGATACATGTCAAGCTAAAAAATACATAACCAAGAAGAATGGGGATAAAGGCATGACTAATTACGTACGAAGTTACGAAGTGAAACGAATTGTGTAAGGGCAACAATCATCTCCATGCTGTGGGGTCATCATCCCAGATCTGTTACTTGCCAAACCCCATGTATGGCCGAGGAGAAACAAACACACCAAAAACATCCAAAAACCACCCCCAGTAATCCAAACCTGTACTTCCAACAAGAAAAACATCTATAAATGGCTGTTCGTTTGCCATGTTTGATTCCTAATAAAAAATGACCAAAGAGATCCAAAGAGAAAAACATAGTAAAACCATAAACTCCATCTGCTTGGTTGCTGCCTAAACCGCCCAAGGGGGCCCTTCACCAAGGTTCATCCAAAAGCTGATTCCGCCTGCGTCCCAAAAGGCTGCCATCCTGCGAAACTTCCCGTCCGAAATTCCTCGGTGCTGACCTCTTCCTAGAAGCGAACCTCGTTCGGGGAGAAAGTTTTAGGGTCCCAGAGGTTGCAATATTGTCTGAGTGTTCCATGATTTTCCTGTGAAAAATGAAGTTGTCCACTCCTGTTTTGGTAAACTGGTAAAGTTGCTACAGAATCACAGGGCAGTAGACCGGAAACTGCGCAATGCTTTCCGAAAAATAGCTTGAACTGATTTCCATCAAACTGCTGCCAACATGAAGCACGTTTGTCACAAAATGACGTTAACCTTTTCTTTGCAGCACTTGCTCGCTGTTGTTGGCCATATGTTGATCATCAGTTATGCTGCGGCATGGATGTGATGATGTGTTCAGTTGAGCTTTGGCTGTCTTGACTTGGAGAGTCATCCCAGTACAGTACAGCTTCCGAACTGGTACAATTTAGTGTACAAACATGGCAATGAAATGCAATGAAGATAAATAATACTTTTGTAGAGAAGTGAGTGCAAAGGTTCCTGTTCTAAATGGTGGTTTCTGATTGCCATACTTGAGTTCCATCTAAGTCTAAGTCCTGTATCTATTCCATTTACGCTTTGGCATAACATGGTTCCTAACCACTCACGAAACGGGATGATCCGCCATCTGAGGGGAACATGCAAAAGTGGAGCTCTGGTAGGATTATTAGGGATACTCTTGATTGATCTTGATTGGCTATCCAAAGCCCAGTTGATTGCTGTACACTTGGAACCACTCAATCGACTTTGTTCAACAGATTCATGATCAATGTGAGGTCGATATAAGATCTAAGTTGGAAGTGCAACATCCCAGCTCCACTGTGCTGATCATGAGCAGACTCTCAGCAACCAAATCATGGAAATGGACAATCCTCCAGTTGCAAGCGACATTATACATATTTCATTTGGACTTCAGGTATCCGCCTGGATAAAGTCACTTTCACATCATTTTCCAACTGCACTCAGATGTCCGTGAGCTCTTCCTCTGCATGAGGGTGACTGGGACGAAAACTGGAAGGCCCATCTTCAGCAGGCATTCCCATCCAATGCTCTACTGGCCGTGTGGCCGAAAACTGTCGACAGCATGGCATTCAGCGGAGGTGGAACCGTTGTCCACACACACAAAATCAACTCATTTGAACATCGGAAGTCCAGCGCGAGGGTCCTGGACCAACTGGAGTTCAAGCCAGGGGATTTTAGCACAGAAGCATTCAACGTAGAAACCAAGGCGGAACTGGAATGAACTGGATAAACATCTGGGAAAATGGAGAGGTTAGCGAAATTGCTACCCCGGATCCAACTAGAAAACATGTTAATTTCCAGCGGATCACGGGGGTATAGTCCAGGTGCATCTGCTCTCATCTCTAATGGGCAAAGAAGTAAAGCCATAGTCAACCACGACGTTTTCTCACAAGTTAGTCACCTAGTAGATTTCATACCATTCACCCACGAATGTGTGTTTTCTATGTTTTTCTGGAAATGGTGTCCCCAAAACTTGACGGTTGATCATCATTTTCCATTTTTTCCATATCCATAATAGTTATCATATTGTCATCATCATGTTGCCACTGAGACCACAAGTTGATGTTCTCATACGTTATGTTTTTTCTATTTTATCATCGTTTTC
>Ga0126342_10014349_pt1:12500-13992 | contig 13992 bp, 14 predicted proteins | sample Cyp1metagenome_FD_92528 | JGI IMG/M metagenome (GOLD analysis project Ga0126342, IMG submission 92528) | Coral microbial communities from Lord Howe Island, Old Settlement Bay, Australia - Cyphastrea 1 metagenome | ecosystem: Host-associated > Invertebrates > Cnidaria > Coral ...
GTTTGTAACAAAATGATACAACATGTAAACAAATGCAACAATGCAAAACTTACATTATCATATACACTTGGTGAAAAGAAGTTTAGTTAGGAAACTTCCAGGTTACGAACGCTTGTCATGGCTAGCTTTCTCACCATGATGGTCAATCATCATGGCAACCACATCATCATGAAAGTAGTTGGGAAGTGTGAGAGATCGGAAACAAGTGAATTAGTTCAGGCTTGAAAACACTCTCGGGCGCGAAACCCTGCATTTTTTCGTGTAAAGTGGCTGCCGGGGTCGCCAAAGGAGGGTCTCTGTTTCCGCGGTTTCGCGGCTCGATCGGGGAAAGTGGTCGACAAAATGTACACAGGACTGTAGCGAGAGCTCGATTTCATATGTCAACCACATCATCATCAAGTAGCAGATCACATAAAATCGTTAAAAAAATGAGTCGACCGGAGCACTTTTGGAAGATGAGCTCGGCAAAAGGTGCACGAGACTGTAGCAAGAGCTCCGTTTCACATTTAGAAAAAAAAACGTAAAAAACTGAGGGGTTTTGGACCACTTTTGGCAAGTCATTCATTTCAATTCATTCATTTCAACTTATTAATTTTAAATCATTCATTTCAATTCGTTAATTTCACTTCCTTATTTTCGATTCATTCACTTCAATTCATTTCAACTCATCCATTTCAATTCATTCAATTCAATTCATTCACTTCAAATTATTCAATTCAATTCATTCACTTCAAATCATTCATTTCAAGTCATCCATTGCAAGTCATTAATTGCAGGTCCTTCATTTCAATTCATTGATTTCAGTTCATTCATTCATTCATTCATTCATTCTTTCATTTCCTTTCCTTTCCTTTCATTTCATTTCATTTCATTCATTCATTCATTTCATTCATTCATTCAATTATTCATTCATTCATTCATTCATTCATTCATTCAATTATTCATTCATTCATTCATTCATTCATTCACTCATTCATTCACTCATTCATTCGTTCATTCATTCATTCATTCAATCAATCAATTCAATTCAATTCATTCAATTCATTTAATTCATTCAATTCATTCACTCATTCATTCATTCATTCGTTCATTCATTCATTCATTCAATCAATCAATTCAATTCATTCAATTCATTCAATTCATTCCATATATTCAATTCATTCAATTCATTCAATTCATTCATTCATTCATTCATCCATTCATTCATTATTCCATTCATTCATTCATTCATTCATTCATTCCATTCATTCATTCATTCATTCATTCATTCATTTCATTTATTTCATTTCATTCATTTCATTTATTTCATTTCATTCATTTCATTTATTTCATTTCATTCATTTCATTCATTTCATTCATTTCATTCATTTCATTCATTTCATTCATTCATTCATTTCATTCATTCATTTCATTCATTTCATTCATTTCATTCATTTCATTCATTTCATTCATTTCATTCATTTCATTCATTTCATTCATTTCATTCATTTCA
>Ga0126342_10014350_pt1 | contig 13992 bp, 13 predicted proteins | sample Cyp1metagenome_FD_92528 | JGI IMG/M metagenome (GOLD analysis project Ga0126342, IMG submission 92528) | Coral microbial communities from Lord Howe Island, Old Settlement Bay, Australia - Cyphastrea 1 metagenome | ecosystem: Host-associated > Invertebrates > Cnidaria > Coral ...
AACGGCTAACTACAAACGAAAAATGGCAACTCCGTCACAACTCTTTGTGACGGAATGAGATGAGATCGATTAACTACATCACAATCACCTGCTAACTACAAAACAAAGTCCAAACTACGCAAGACCACAAACTACAACTACAAAGCAACTAACAACTACCTAAGTACAAGCACAAGATCGCTACGCTAGCTATACATAGGTTATCAAATTTCAAGAGTAATGCTCTGTGGGAGGGTACGGTACGCAGGGTATAGGGGTACGCACATGTGGTACGCAAAAACGGTACGTATGGTACGCCTGGATGGTGCGGGGGGGTGCGCCTGTATGGTACGGGTGGTACGTATAAATGGTACGCATGGTACGCTCGAATGGTACGCATGGTACGCTGGGAAGGTACGCATGGGTACGGTACGCCAATTTTGTGCGGGGAAGGGGGCCGGGGGTGGTACACATGGTATGCATTTATGGCGGGGGGGGGGGGTGGCACGCGCGTAGATGGTACATGCAGTAGTATGGACGTAAGCAATGTGAAGGTGAATGAAGAACATTACGGTCCACGGTAAGTAATACAGTAAAATAGAAGTTACAAATCTGTAATATAATATACTGGTTTGAGATGACATGTTACTTGACAAAAAGTACCAGCTTTGAAAATGATTATGATTATGCTGATGATTTAACTTTCTCAAGTGAAAAACGAATTTACAAACATAGTATGATTGGCAACGACGTGGGATGAGATGAAACTACGACATCGGTATCGACATCATATCGTTGTCAATCATAAATCATAGATCATAGGGTCATGGTCTGAAAATCAGATAATCTTATTTGTGCATGGTTTCTCCCTGTGAATTCATTGAAGGTTTTTACACGTATTGGCTGGGGCCTTCAGTCGTCACGTGTTTGGCAACTCGCTGACCAAAATGAAACTTCAAAAAAATCAAAACCATGGTCCATGGTCCATGGTTCATTATCAAATTACCGATACAAACGCCGATTCGAAATTCAACCTGATTCGGCGCGCCTCAAACACCAAGTCTTTGAAAAAATCGGTCGCTTGGCGCATGTTGGAAAGTGATCACAAAAAAGCACGTGCACACAGACACACACACACACCACAGTACCCTGTCGACCTCTCACAATCCAGTTTTTCCCTCTCATGTGAGCGCTTGGCTTTATCCAGTGCCACTGGCCAATTCAACCCTCTGTACAGGTGTCCATGAAGCGGCTAGTCAGAAAAACAATTTACAGTCAGGTCTGACCAATCCCTTTACGCCATGTCTGGAACGCACTGCTGATGGCGTCCAGTTCTTCCTCTTCAGACTCTGTGTCCACACGGCAAAATGCCAAGGTGGTTAACAATGTTGTCATTGCACAAGTCATCGTGAACCTCAATTCAAACTGTCAAGCCAAGAGCTGTCAAGCTACACACATCTACACACACACACATGCGCAAGATCTGAATAATCACACAGAAGTCAGCACTTGCACATGCAAAGAACAGTACTGAAACTGAAACTACTACGGCTACGACTAATACAACTACTACTACGTTACGACTCTAGTACTTCACAGTAGTTCTACTGCTTCTGTTGCTGCTTTACTGCTACTGCTACTCCTCCTCCTGCTACTACTGCTATTATCACTACTACGACTACGACGACGATAATGTTTTGCCTGGACTGAAACACCATGTAAAGGATATGGGGCAGTCGCTGTCAGAGTCACCAAAATACTAGAATCGGATCGAATCAAACCAAATCCAAGAAACGCATTGCCTGCCATGTCATACAGCTGCGAATCTGTATGGGTAACCTCTCCAGCATTGGGCAAATCAGTCAGCATCAGCCCCTGGAAGGCAAGTGCTTCAGCGCCTAAGCCAAAATTTCAAACAACAAGCAAATCCATCCAAGTGTCAATGTTCGACATGTTATGACATTCCACAAAACCAGACCAAGGGATGTGAATACAGTGAGTGGTCACAATGAAGAAAAAGTGGTTGCAGTTGCAAAGTGTAAGTTGCAAGTAAGCATCAGTAAAAATTAATATCATTTTACAAGCCTTGACGTGCTGATTGAATGATGGGTCATCACATACACTGATAATCCTGGCTCAGCGATTTGAAACTGAAAAACTGTGGGAGTTGGTGTCGGTTGATGTCTGTCTGTTTAAGTTTTGACGTTACCAAGAAGCCAGTCAGCAACCTCCGGTGCTTGATTGACCAAATCTTCCCACTCGGCAATATGGTCGGAACGACCTCGCACGCGTCACCGATCATGCCGGTTTTGCAAACAAAGTTTCGCGCTATGTCTGTCTATTTTGATCAGTGTATTTACTGGACGAACATGTCCACAGTAGCCGCAAATAAACATACTATTGTGCTAGGCTTTGGCAAGAGAATTATTCGTATTCGTGCACAACAAATGAAGCAAGTCTTCTTGTTTTCAATACTGTAAACGTAAATTATCTTAAAGAAATTATAGATCATATTGCAGAAGATAAACTCACATACTTTTGGGGTAATGACTGTAATGCTATTATCATCAAACCGTTGCATAATTACTATTTAGAATGTAAAACGATAAACAGATAATAGAGAGGGATATAATATATATATATAATATAGTGTATATATATATTATATATATATAGTTATTTATCAATAATATTGAACTAAATTGGATTCTTAATTTGATAAGCATACATGTATACGGAACAAAATGATGCATTCGCATATTATGATTATATATTAGGTAACTATATAAATTATAGCAGCAATTTTGCTGTATCCTCCTCCTCCGCCTCCTCCTCCGCTGGACCTCAACTGCAAGCTCTAGATCGCGGTATTCCCCGCCAGAGGCCAGAAAGAATAATGAATGAATGTCAATGTCAGATGATAAAATGATTAGAATGACACACAGAATGTCAGAATAGATGCCAGATAGAATGCCAGAAAGAATGTTAGAGAGAATGTTAGAGAGAATGTCAGAACGAATGCCAGAATGAATGCTTGAAAAGATGCGAGGTAGGGTAGAGAGAATGTCAGAATAGAAGCCAATTTTCCATAGAATGTCGGATAGAATATCACAGCACAGGCACAGGCTAGAAATAATGTCAGAAAGTCAGAATAGAAAATGCTATCCAGCCAGCCTAATAATCATATGATTTGTGATTATATACTTCCAGAATGAAGGTCAGAAACCTCAGTCCCAACTTGGCCTTGGAAGCAAACGTGGAGGTAGGAATTCTTGTCACGCTCTGGGAAATATCGGCAAACCCGATTTGGCCGCTTGAGTCGGCTCTCGAGTTCATCAGATAGACAAAGCACAGAATCTGGCAGGGAGGTGCAAATGCGCAAACTCAATGACAAGCTATCAAATGCCTCCAGCCTAGTGACCGGTAGATTGACTACCTGACTACCTTGGTGAAAAATCGCGGTGAAAAACAAATCGAAATCGAAATCGTCTAAATCATGGTATAGAAAAGCTGGTAAGAGGTAGGCCGAGCCAATCAAATAACCCAACCTCTTTCTCACGCTCTGGCAGAATTCCAAACCATTCAGAATTCTCCAACTCCTGTGGGATGTCCAATGGCCATTTCACGCCGTACTGCTCAGCCAAAGAAGTGTGCTGCTGGTCCTTCCAAGAGGCTTTCTCTGATCCCTTTGCTCCTGCCTTTGCCTTGGCACGTCGTTCAAGCTCTGCGCGAACTGTGGGGTGGTCATTGGGCAGAAGCAACACCTCGGGCATCATCATCCATTGATGAGTAGCCACTGGGCCAATTCGGGATGGATGGTGGCACGGTGGTGGGTGAACGTGGGTATGCATATTAGGAAACAGGACAGCTCTGTCAAGTTCTGACAGTCTTGCTGCTTGCAACTTGCAACTTTCAAGTTCAACTTGATTAAGGTTTGCACGTCAGGTGAAGGGTGCACAGGCACCTTCATCTTCGGAATTGTCTCTTGAATCTTCCGGACAATTTCACTGGGTCGGTCCGAAAACACATCACGCACTGCGACAATGTAGTAGCGACATCGTCGCTGTGGCAAACCATAGTGACTCGATGTCAGCTTCGTCGCAGAAGCTTCATATCCCAATTCCCGCAACTGGTCCAGAACAGCATCAAGATTTGATCGGTAGCTCCTGAGGCACAACAAGTGCAGCGCAGCATTTGCCTAACAATAGATGTATTGTACTGATAATGATGATAAAGTTTGTGTCATGTGACATGTGTCTGTAAGGACTGTATGGGCATACCCGCATTACTTATATGCTTCTGATTCTGGTATTCGTTATTTTGCTTGATTGAGCACGATACGATGACAGCATTGGAAGAATTCACTGGCTAACTGTCTTCCTGTATCGTCTAGTGGTTCTAAAAACACATGTTTGCAATTAAAAAAAAGGTGGATATCTGTCGAGCCGCTCACTTTCATCGGTGGCTCCAGTTTCAATCGTGTCCACATTCTCCAAGAAGACAATGTGAGGTTTGGATTTCTCCAGCGACACACCCACCCCCCGAAATGTTGATGTTGAGCTGCAATCCTAAGCTAGTAAACAGCTGGCCCAACTGAACATATTCAGATAAGAACGGTTGCCTTCGAGTTGCCTTCCCCTCTGAGATGGCAGTTTTCAGGGAGCTGAAGTCTGGATTTGCCCGAGAACAGGACCTCAGCCCAGCAAACGGGCAACGCAGCCACGAACACAAAACTCGAGCATCCTACGGCATAGGCGACGAGGTTTCGATGCTCAAGGTTTTTCATATTATTTACACACCTACCTACCTACCTACCTACCTACCTACCTACCTACCTACTTACCTTCCTACATGCATAGATAAGCCTGCCTTGTCGTCACGTCTTTTCCCTGTAGTTCCAAAATAGCAGGGCTCAATGACTGATTTGCCATCGCAGACCTCTGCTGTGACCAAGAAACTTACAGCTGAATCCAGCTGTGTAGATGGAAAGCTCACTGTCGCCATCGCAATCCTTCTTGTTGATGTCCACTGGGCTTGGCAGAGCCTCAGTCCGCAACAAACTTACCACAAGAACAACCCATCAGCCCATCATGCGTACTAGCGTTGAACAAAGGTATTTCTGTTTGTTTACTGCCAAACAAAAAGAGTCATGTTTTTTTACAATAGTATGACTGACTATGACTATCACTATAGTATAGCCAGTATAGCACAATACCTTTGCCCACATCTACAACCTACACTGCCACCGAAAAAGCTTGTGACATGTGAAAGACTGGGTAAGATTCACCGTGGATCACTGGCAGTGATCTGAATTCGTTCAGCTAAAGGCTAAGGTCGGAACACACGAGGTCTTGTGTGTTACACACAGGCGCTCTCTGTCACTGTCCAGCTTTGTAATGTCTTCAAAAAGACACACTGCTTCCGGGTCCTAACAAAATCATCTTGCACTTGCAACTTTGACTGCGATTCTGATTACAAAGCAGGAATGCAGCAGAGATTTAAAAAAACACATTGAATTGCACTGCGCACTTATTGCCTCCAAGTTCTGAGGGTTGAGTGGCTTGGACAAGCAATGCCTGTATGCTGTATGCCTGTCTCTGTGTGCGTGTGTGAGTCACTGTGTGTCCTCCTCCACTGCTGGGAAAATGTGCTCACGCAAGAACTTCTGCTTGTTCTGAATGATCTCGCATGCATACTTTGTTTCAACCTAACTGCGAAAAACTGCAAGCAAACAGTTGATCAGTGGATGTAAAAAGAAATAAGGCATCTAGAATCTAGGCATCAATTTTTAGGCGCAGAAAAAGACACGTTTAATTCCAAGACCGGAAGATGAAAGCAATTGGAAGTCATGTGTTTGTCCATGTCACTGTCTATGACTCTATGACAATGACTATGACTCGCTCTGATAATCATGACTCCTGACAAAACACCTTGAAAGGCGGATCGCCATCCAATAACCCGCAATTCAGCTCGTCCTTTACTGCAGTGGTCGCCAACTCAAAGATTCCACTGCCGCTGCAGGCTGTCATCACACTGATTCTCCGGGGTAAACTTGCCACTGACACATCCATGTGATCACCACCAAGAACATCCCGCAATCGCTGTAGTTGGGCCTGAGGTTGGGTTCACACAATGTTTTTTAATCTCATGTGCAACTACACAACCGCAACAGAGTCATAGAGTATCAGCAGGAGTCATAGTCATAGAGTCATATCATATCATCATCCTTATCATCATTGTCATCATCATCATCATCATCATGATCATCACCTTCGTCATCATTATCATCATCACCACCATCATCATCAACATCAACATCAACATCTACATCAACAAAGTAATTCATAAGTTCATAATATTCATCATCTTCATCCTTATCATCTTCATCCTCATCATCATCCAGAACACCTAAGCCGCACCTGAAGTCTGATCCTTTCATGTGTCCATGACGCAGAAACAGAAAATTCTAGCACCCATGTACCTGTGTGTGTGTGTGTCCAGCGGTCAGTATTCTCAGCCCCATGCCACCAACAGTTGAATCATATCGGGACATGTCTGATGACCCATGGCAACCAGTGCAGCTTGGAAACGCGAGCGAATGATCTCATGAAGAACCAGGGTTCGCCTTCACGTGGACTGGCAGGGGCAGCAGGCTGGCTTGTGGAGTCACTGGGAACATCAGGGACGGCACGGCTGGCATCAGCTGGTTCTTGTGGCTCACTTGGTTGATCATCAACAACTCGATCTGCCAACCACTGTATCAGATTGACGAGTTCGTCCATCTCAGTCTCACCTGCCGAAGCAAAATCCGAAGGTGAGAACTCATCATCCCCCATCATATCTTTCAGGAATTCCACCAATCGTGGATGGAGCTTTGCTTGAGATAGCAAAACGCTCGATTCAGAAGCATCAAGCTTCTCCATGATAGTGTCAATCACGTGCGGTAATTGGGCCTGTGATGATGCTGTCTGACTAACAACCACCACCACATTGTCAAGGGATACCTTGGCACCCCTCAGAAGCGTCACATTGCCAGCAGAGGCAACAGCTTCCCCAGCATCACACTCAGGTTGCTCTTTCGGCTTGACAGTATCAGGTGACGGTTCAGGAACAGGAGTGCTCAGGGTTGCTGCCACGATGGCATCTTCAGTAGGTGCAACAGAAGGTAATTGAAGCACTCGGCTGAGTTCTTCCATCAGGCCTTGCTCTTCGTCCGATCCTTTGCAACAGAATAGATGGATGCAGCACACAGTCAAGAATCACTGGGCAATGGAAACGTACAAACAGACGGAATGGACATGCTGAAACTGTCAGTCTTCCAGACTTCCAAAAGCTGTGAAGGCTTGCAAAACAAAGTCCCACAGAAAGGGTTGGCAAACATGTCCATGTCAGTCATTGTCCATCCGACACAGCCCCTGGCAGGGCCAATAGTTATCAAGATAACAAACAAAAAAAGAAGAAATGCCATCATCATCCCAGTGACTACGGAACTTACCTAATATGAAAATAGTATAATATAAAGTAATAAAATAAAATAGAAAAGAATATATAATATATAATAAAATATAAAATATGATAAAATATAGTCGTCTAGTTGGGTAAAAGATATCAAAGTTGAATAGTTGAGAAGCTGACAAACTAAAAATGAACAAACGAAGCTGTTGGAGTTGGGTAGAATTTGTTCGCATTAGCATTAGTTAGAAGTTGTCCGTGGACATATGATTATTGTTGGGGGTTGGGTGGGAGGTTTGAGAAAGAAGCGAGAGTTCTGCAAGCTGAAAGAATTTGTTCTGTTGCGGTTCAACAAACCCATACCAGCCCATAACTCTCTTGAGCCTTGACAGCGTGAGCCTGTGCTCTGTAGCTCATGCCATATGCCCTGGAAAGGTTCCCAGCAAACAAATACGGGGGGGTACTACACCAGCCACTAATCAAACAAGCCTTAAAGCCATTAAAGCACAGCAAAGCGAGTTCATATGATATTGATAAGAAACAATTGAAGAAGAATAGCTTTTGAAATTAACTAGACTGACTAATCATCCAACTGCCCTGAGGCCTTGAGTCATAAGTCGCACTATCAAACGTCCAATTGTAATGGCACTGTCTGCAAACAAACCTAGTGCCACGAAGGATCCAAGCACAGTGTCTCCCACAGTTGTGGCCTTGTCGTCCTTATGCATGTCTCTCTTCTCTGGGTCACTGTCAGTGTTCTCGGTCTTGGTCTCGGGAAGCACGACTGCAGTGTTGGTGCTTGGAGTGGCTTTTGCAGCACCACTACTAGCATCCGACTTGAATGGAGTCCAGAATCTCTTGTTCTTTTCCATCTCCTCTGGTGTCGGCACCGGCAATGCATCCTTTGCCGTCTTTTTCTTTTTGTTACTCTCGTCAAGATGCACATTCTCTGGTTCTGCGCCTTTCTCCTGTTTGGACTGTGCTTTCGCCTTCACAGCGGTCTTGGCAATCTCTGGCTGAGGCTCTTTTCTCGCACGTTTCGCCTTGGGCGTATTAACACTGGGTGCTTCCGCTGCCGCTACTTTCTTTCGCGGCGGCATTCCCAATTGCTCTCGGATGGTCGGAATCACAGTTTGTGGATCCCAAAAAAAGAGAAATAGCCAGCACTTCCGTACAAACAAGTGGGACACATTGTCACTTTGCGATTTAAGTTAGTAGTTGTTGAAGATCTAGTTTTGATTTTGATCAAATCATATCATCATATCAATCATTTCAATCACTGAAGCTCTCGGATTGCAGTTTGGGCCAGCTATTGGTCGCTGAAGGAGGAAAGCAAAACCTAACAATGCAATGTGCAAACCAGATCGGCTGATGACAATCGGATGCGTAGCTGAAACCTTGAGTGCGACAGTGAGGCTGACGCGAGAAACTCAATCAACCAACTGTCTGATTTTTTTGGTCTCATTTCTTCTGGTATCCTTCTCTCTCATGTTATTGGGCGGCACAGATTTGCAATGTGTATGTCCCGATGAAGGCACAACAGGACAAGGTCTCTCATTCGAATTACATGCAACAGTGCACTGGCAACGTCTTAGCATTACCAGAAATGGTCTAGTTGAAATTGTTTTCTCATTCTCTGAATTCCCGTGGCTGTGAACAACTGTCTGTGCAAAAGTTTTCCAGTTGTCCAAAAGCCCGTCTAAGCTTCAAAGCAGTGAAATGGAACGTTGATTGGGAATGGAATCGCCAATCGTCTGAACATGAATTAGCCCCCAAACACGGCTAACCTCACATTCACTTCAGCAGCCTGAAAATCAGAAGCCAACCAACGCATAGGCTTGGTTGTTCTCATGATAGTTCAGCAGCCCAAAGGATCAGAACCCACCGCATAGGCACGGTTGATCTCATGCTACTTCAGCAGCCCAAAGGATGACAACCCACCGCATAGGCGCGGTTGCACATCTCAGTGACTTGACTTGTCACTTCTTGGCCTCAGCATCTGGAGACGCTGCCCTAGCAAAACTGGTAGCCAAGGCCTGCAGACCTCCAGGAATATTCAGGTTGTGGTCCTGGCAAACCTTGAGCGATTCAGAGAACTGGTCTTGCACCTGTTTCTGAGGCTTGCTGTCGGACTTCCAAGATCTTGTAACCTTTTTGCTTCCCAGCAAAGCGATCAAATTGGCCACAGACCTTGTCACGGAATTAGAATGCGGGTGAATGGGCTGACACCAACGTCAACGCTAAACTAAACTCTTTTGATTGCTTAGATGCAGTATCTACGACATCTATATCAGTCTACATCAACATCTAGAATCTACATCAGTAACATCAAACAAGTGTCAGTGTCTGTCATTGTTAGCGTATGTCTGTAAAAGTTTTCCGCTCTGTCCACTCTACCGTTTGTTTTTTGAACGCGTTAACATTTGAGAAAGTGTGATGATGATACACGATACATGGTGCTGCATGAAAGATGTGATCAAACAAGTTTGACTAAGTCAGAAACAGCCATGAAAGGAAGCGACATCGCATAGTCTTGCAATCAGCAATCCATGGGGCAATCTCCTCCACCGGCATCCCAATCTCCTTCTGGATAGTTTCAACGGAAGACTCAATGGTTTCAAGGCCGACGGTAATTTCAACCATCAAACTGGATTTGGCGGTAGGAAAGGTTGCCGCCACAATCTTGCGGAACTCAGGCGAAGTCAACTGGACCATGTCAGAGACACCGTTGATCGCGTCTGGCAGCTCGATTTCAAAGTCCCCACGCTTCTGCGCAGCCTTGAAAGCTGTGTCCAAAGAAGCAGCCACACGGACCACACAGTCCTTCGATTTCTTCACCATCCCATCCAAGAGAGTCACAATGTTTGCCTCAACTGAGGAAAGCTCGGAAGGCAAAGTCTCTTTGACAGTCTGGAATAGGAAAGCCAAATCTTTGATGGCAGTCTCTCGTTTCGTTGGGGAGAAGACCGTGTAGCAAATCTTGATGGCCTCCATTTCCGCTTCATCGACCAACTTGTCCACAGAAGTACGCTCTGACTCAGCAGATGCTGCGGCAAAGTTGTAACTGCACTTTGCTGCGCACTCAAGAACTTTCATTCCATGCCTGATTTTCTTCCCTTCATCTCCCATCACACTTGTGAGACGGCAACACGTCTCCAAATGCTCGGTAAACTTGTCAACGTTCATGGAAGTGTCGTCCTTCTTGCCATCTTTGACAGTTTCCTCATACTTCAAGACCTCTAACATGAAGCGGATGACCTCAATGATCTGCTTGTGCGCTTCTGAATGAACATTTCCTGATAGACAAGATTCCACGATGCTGGAAGTTTGGTTGATCGCATTCTCAAGCTGGTCATGGAACTTCTGGTAAAATGCAGCTTCAGCACCAATGTTGAAAGATTTCGCGGCTTTGGCGGGGTCAAACAAGGCGATCAGGCCATAGCTGTCCTTTTGCCACTGCTGCAAAATGGACTGAGAAGCCACGGCATCCAACTCTGACAGCTGATCCAATTTCTTGAGGGTGTTGCTCAGCCCACCACAAGCGTTCACAAATGCTTCCACCGCAGCAACATACACCGTCTTTCGGATACCGAACACCGGCGAAGACTCGGAGAACATGCTTGGCAATTTCGATGCTGACATCTTGTCATCCTTCAAAGCTGTTTGGATATTTGTCAAGTATGGGAAGACCTCATTCTTGAGCGATGTCTCAATGACAAGTCTGACAGCATAGCAAACCTGATCTGAAAGACGGGAGACCTTCTCCTTGTCAACACCTTTCAACTGCTTGGCACCCTTGCTGGAAACCACTTCATGAGCTTTGACAATCCTCAAATGTGGAGTGGGACAGGGCAGTGGCTGAGGAAAGGAACCGCATTTATCATCAATGTCATTAGTCATTATCATCAATTAATCATTCATGTGTGATGTCTCTGTAGAGTGTCAATGCAGTAGATGCCGATGCGTCAATGAGATTGTTCGAAGCTGGAAGCATATCAAAACCAGTGATGTCTTATCTACTACCACTACCTGACTACTTATGCAGCTTGTGCAGCTTACAGCAACGGCTTACAGTATGTAAGAACTCACTGATCACGGAATGCAAAGAAGGATCTGTTTCCCAAAGTTCTCTGGGCACGGATGGCCAGTCTCGACATTTTCGATGGACGATCGCAATGCAGAACCGGCTTCGTCAATCCATACCAAGAGCTCATCTGCCTCTGAACGACGGTCTGCGTTCTCGGAGGCGGCTTTCAAGACTTTCTTGCCATTGTCCAAAGCAAATGCCTTCGACATCCAATGATTGGATCCTACAACCAGGTCCTTCGCATCATTGATTTTGGATGGTGCGGAAGAAGCATCCAACATGATCTTGATGGCAGCAGCCAGTTCATAGGCCTCTGCATCTGCCTGTCCGGATCGATGTCCGAAAGCTACCATCGCGTCGATGAACTTCTGAAGGTATGAAGTGTTCAACGCTGTAGACTTCCCAGACGTAGTGGTTGTCGCTTTCAGCAATCTCTGAAGCAATTGACTCTGCAAAAGCTCAAAAAAGTTTCCCCCCTCTTGTCCACCGAGTTTCTCGCAAGCAGTGGATGTCTCATTGAAGAAAGTCTCAAAGTTTGCGGTCTTCAAATCCTGCCACTGCAGATGTGTCATGATTGATGGATCAAAACTCAAAGATCATTTGATTTGAGATTGAAAGTGAAATTTCAATCATCGAATTGAATTAAATTTCATCTCTGCTCATCGAAAATTTTGATTTGACTGAACTTATAGTCTAAATTTAATTTAGGCGACCCCTGCCATCAGAACCCGGGATCCCTGTCATCTTGAGAAACCCTGACAACTGACAACACAGACCTGTCCTCAAACGCAATGCCACGGATACAGCGCTTCCAGACTCCAGCTGAGGGTTCGTAGTCCACATCATCCTGAATTCGGGTGCTAAGTTCGTCATAGAGTTCTCGACCTTCGGTGCCACTTCCTGCCAACTTCTTGATGAATCCATGTAGATCAGTGATCTTCTCTGCAATCTCGTCAAGTGACGCTTTGAGATCAGTCGAGTCAGAAGTCCGGCGTTTCAATGATTTCACCTTCCCCCTGAGGCCAGCCCTAAGGTCTGAAAGCTTTGCCAAGCGTGATTTGCTCCATGGCCCAAAGGCCTGATCATCACAGCCGGGTGCATCGAGGTGCTTCAACTTCTTGAACTGGTTGATGTAGCCTTCAATGAGCGTAGCATCTTCTTTCCCTTGGTCAGAAGTTAAATCCAAACGTTCTAAGCCAAAGCAATCACCAGGAGCAGAGTCACAAGTCACAGGGACCTTTCCGCTGGCCCTCACCTTTGGCTTCGGGGAAGCCTTCGCCTTTTTGGCTGGTTGCATGGTTGTTTGGCCTGCAGCTGCAGACCTCTTTTTCCCTTCAGGCCTGGCCATTCGTGAAAACAAACCTTGAAGGAAGGGCTGGTCATCCATCATTGTCTCATCATCACCTTCATCGTCATCTTCCATAGCATCACCGTCAGCTTCACCTTCTTCAGGATCCATGGATGGAAGCGCATGTGATGACGAGGATGCCGACCTACTTTGCACTGCAACTGCTGTGCTTGCATCACATGAAAAGCGCGACTGCTGCAATGATTTCAAAGCAACCCCATGGATGGCGTCATTCTGATCAGCGGACAAGGTCAGATCAGGGTCGTTCATCAAGGTACTTCTAGACACCTTCGCAAGGTTCTTGTCGATGTAGGTGTAGACTCCGTCATCCTTGGTATTGTCGATTGTGAAAAAACTTGCTCATACCATAGGCCCATAAACGAGTGGACTGAGCTGTTGTGTTTAGTTAATAGTCAGTCTGAGAGTCTGGGACTAAGACTGCAGGAGGGAGTAAGACAATGATTGGCTGTATGTACGTGCCGTGTTCATGCGCATGCATGAGTTTGATGAACGATCTATGATGTTGATTGATCCTAGGTTCTTCTGCCTCAATGTAGTCAACTCCTGACAACAATTTTCCGTTGATCATGTGAGATCTCAATTTGCTCGGGTCGGCCTTGCCAAATCGTTTCTCGTATTTGCTGAGCTCCATCCACTTGACTTTGGGGGCCTCCATGCCGGTCACTGTTTCCTCCTGCACAGTGATCTTCTCCACGACGTCATTGTTGCCAACGGTGATCCGGCACTTTGGGTTGGCCTTCTTCTTCTCAAGCAAATTGTCTCGCTGGGCAAGGAATCGGTGATTCTCTTCAGGTTTGGTATCCAGTTCCTTGTCAATGTTCGACATGGTGCGATGTCGATGCATCCACTGACCGATGTCTGCAACCTGTACAGGGGAAGGTGTGCCAAAATGAAGCCCCTTGAATGTCAGCAGTGAATTTAAACTAATGAGCAACTAGTACCTACCAATACCCTACCGCAACCCTCACCATATACTCCCCATACCCACCAAACCACACCCAATGTCCACCCCGTAGCATTTATCCACCCGTACCGTACCCACCGTACCCCCCGTACCGTACCCACCGTACCCCCCGTACCGTACCCACCGTACCCCCCGTACCGT
>Ga0126342_10014351_pt1 | contig 13992 bp, 13 predicted proteins | sample Cyp1metagenome_FD_92528 | JGI IMG/M metagenome (GOLD analysis project Ga0126342, IMG submission 92528) | Coral microbial communities from Lord Howe Island, Old Settlement Bay, Australia - Cyphastrea 1 metagenome | ecosystem: Host-associated > Invertebrates > Cnidaria > Coral ...
CCCCCCCCCCCCCACACCCCCTAGATTAGCTTCGCTTCGCTTCGCTTATACCTATACTCAAGCCCAGGCCTTCGGCTGGCTTTCGTGATATATATTATAATATTATATATCTATATATTATATAAACTTAATGGGTGTATACTGGGGGTCATGGGAGTTTGGGGGTTTGAAACCATGATTTTCCACAGTAATTGTGGTCTAGTTGGGATATAACCAACAATAGGATAAACTGCAATATGGTCTAATGAATGGGTGTGAGGAATATATATATAATATTATATGAATTATACTGGTTGGTGGTTTCAACCCCTCTGAAAAATATTAGTCAGTTGGGATGATTATTTCCAATATCTGGAAAAATAAAAAATCTTCCAAACCACCAATCAGTATATGTTTAAAAGATAAGCATCAACAGCATGAACTTGCTAGAATCCTACGCTAACTTGCAGTGCAATTTATGGTGGTTCTTTATTTTTTCGGATATGATAAAATATGGGGATAATGGTTTCAACATGAGATATGATAGGGATAGACTAGGGAAGCAATGGGATTTGCAACCAACTATGATTTCTTGGATATAACCAAGTATGATCTCTATATATATATAGTCTCAGAAGTACCCATCAACAAGTGGGACAGAACCTGCTTTCTTGTTGAGAACATTTTTTCTAGGATTTTCATGACGTGTTTTCTCACCACTATTTGGGGATAAAGCTTGGAGTCAAACCTTTGGAGATCAGGGGATAACCCCCAGGCTCTACCAGGCGAGGTCGGGTGTCATCAGTTGAGAAATCCACTAATCACTAGGCATCGTTTCAATCCGAAAATTATTGACTTCAAGTTCTATATGTTCTATTGGTTCTCTGTTTTACCATGGAAACCATGGATTACCAAAAGGTAAGAGACTTAGCACACCTCAGAAACATCCACGCGCCGAATGGTGCCCCAACAAATGGAGGTTTCCTAAAATGGGGGTACCCCGAGTCATCATCCATTTTTAGATAGGATTGTCCATTATAAACCATCCATCTATTGGGGTACCCTCATTTTAGGAAACCTCCAAATAAAATGATCGACACCTACATTTAGAATATACCATCTGGTAAATTAACATAGACCCTGAAAATCACCATTTGTTAGTTGAAACTAATCTTCCAATCCCTATCTGGCAGGGTCTATGTTAATTTACCAGAGGGTAAATCCCATTAGATCACATTAAATCCCATTAAAGTCTCACTAAATCCCATTAAACATCATTCTCCCAGCCATCAGAAGTCACCGAGACTTCCCACGGTCCCACTACGGTCGTCATCTTGGCCGCCGTGGCCTCCGTTCGACTCGGCCTGGGGCTCCGTGTCCTTCCTTGCCACGCTGCCTTCGGCAATGCTGCCGTATAGTTGGGATTTCATGGCAAATCATATAGTCAATGGGAATTCCAGGATCCTAAAATGGAGGTACTGTACCATATAAGACCATATTTTGTGGGTATATCCCCTTACATAGGCCATACATAGGCCTTATATATGGTAGGTACCTCAATTTTAGGATCCTGAAATTCCCATTGATATAGGGATGCTTTTACAGGATGGGGCCCCCAAGATAGCTAAGTTGGTTTATAAACCTTATAAACATTTATAAACCCCATGAATACCATAGTCATCTAGTTCGTTATATGTCCCATAAACCATAGAGTTCGGCCACTGAAATAAACCAACTTAGCATCACTTAGCTATCTTGGGGGCCCCATCCTGTAGGGATATAAAGGGATATAATGGATATTGATGGATATTAATTCATGGTTATCAAAGTTATCAAGGTTATCAAAGGCTAGTGGGTATTAATGAACATTAAGGGTATATATATATAGTAAAAATAACTACAAATGTAATTAATCATTATAATGATAATGATGATAATAGATGATACTAGTGTATCATATATAATGGATTATAATGGGATATAACGTAACGAAACCACCCAATATGTTTGTCAATTTGCCCCATCCCCCATGGATCAAGTTTTGTCAAATCGCCTGCATGTTGTACGGAGCTCTTCCGTGGTAGCATCAACGTCGAGACACATGCCAAATCCTGGCGTCCCGGTCAGGATGTGAGACAAACATTTCGATTGGTGTACGTCTCATGGCATCATGGTTCATCTTAAGTGCTTTCCATCTAGTCAAGAAGATACTATAATTATATGGGTTTGTCTGAAAATAGTGTACCCCCTTTTTACCCAATGGTTTTGCTGATCATGAAATCCCTATTAAATGGCTATTTCATTGGCAATATACCCTATTTTCAGACAAACCCATATATCTATACATAATTACCCTCTGGTAAACTAACATAACAATGGAAAATCACCATTTTTAATGGGAAACTCCACGAAATTAATGGTCGTTTTCAATAGCTATTTTGACATAACCAGAGGGTATATATCTATATATTATGATATTTGGAAAAGACCTGCTGAATCCATCGACCAATCCCGGCCGAATCCGGTTTCGCAATCCTCAAGTTTCGGCCGGCGCAGGAACGGTGGAGAAACTGAGTGTTTGGCTATAGAAACGCGGCAAAATGGTGAAGTTCAGCATTCTGATACACAGGTACCAGGTACGTGAGCCATTCTACTAGTTGATTATTTGATTCTTAGGTATCCCTACTATGGCTTATCACAATCCCCAATGCTTTAGGTAGCTAGCATAAGTACCCATATTCACCCATCAACCGAGATTTTTTAATGGCCCACAAGAAGGCAATCAACATCATTGACGCTTTTCTGCTTTGCTTTAAATTCTAGACATCTGTAGGAAAAAAAAAGTCGGCTCTGTTCATAAAATGTCATGCTGATGTTGAATCCTGTAGATCGCCTGCCAGAAAAACTGCTGGGCTATGATTCGTTTTTTTTTTCGCATGTTAGAGCTACATCAACATCTCATGAATCAGTCGCCCAGTCAGTTTTTCTGTGGATTCTGATCATCTCACAGAGTCCCAATTGGGTCCTCTGCGTCGGAGTCGAATTCGCTGCCCACAGAGACTTCATCCTGCGACCCGGTACTGGGATCCCCAAACAAAAACGAATGGAACTCATGGGAATGTCATATGGCTATGGATCAATACCTATTATTAATACCATTTTTAGTGGGATGAACATCCATAAATCCCAGCTATTTTGATGTGAACTACAGGGGTACAAGGTTTTGACACACTGTCATATTTTTGGATACGATGGAACTCTTAAAAAAAATCACTCACCAAGATGACGGTCAACGATGACTAGCTGACCCGTTCGCTGGAAAATCTGACGCCAATGGACCCCACGGCCTCAGAAAAAAACGGCCGGGAGGCCTCCCATTGCAATGTTGAAAAAGACACCGGAGATCTATCCTTCTGAATCAATAAATGTTGATTGGGAAACCACCAGCTACCTGGTGGTAATGTTGTTTGGCCATACACGATACATTTTTGCCGGATGGGATCATATTACTGTCCATATTGGAACATCATGGAACATCTCTGGTTGGTGGTTGACCTACCCCTCTGAAAAATATGAAGGTAAGTTGGGATGATTATTCCCAATATATGGGAAAAATAAAAGTAATGTTCCAAACCACCAACCAGATCTCCATTGGCTCATGCAACCAGCCCTTTATTTCTACCGGATCCTTGAAATCAATTGATTCATTTTACCTACTGCAGTAGAGAAGAATTCACCATTCTCACAGGGCGAAAAAAAAAACTTCGATGAGCTATGGCAGCTATGGAGTTTATGTTGAATGATTAATAAGTGGCTTACCCTCCAACGAACATAGCTATCGAAAATGGCCTATATGATCATCGATGATTTACCCCATGAGAAATGATGATTTTCCAGTCGTCTTGTCATTTTACCAGAGGGTATATCCACAAAGATGACTGGGTACTTCGTGAGTTATAACTATCCCCACTTTTCAACCTAATGATCTAACTCCATGGCCGATCTGAGTAGGGATACCTCTGGAGATATTGCTTCAATTAATTCAGTCCAATCCCAAATTTTGGACAATGCATCTGAAACCACACTAATATACCATCCAAATTGTTCGACAAAGTCTGATTCTTGTTGAATACATCAAGTTCATGTCCATGTTTTCTTCGTGAAACCATGGTAAATCCAGTTTTAAACCACATTAAACATCATTAAACCAGATTAAACCACATTAAACCACCTTAAACCACGTCAAAAACCACCTTAACCCACAGCCCAACACCATGAAAAACGTACGACTTTGTGTTTTCCCCACCTCCGTGGCCACTCCGGAGGCGGATGGCTCGGCTGGCCTTGGTCATGAAAAGATGGGTTATCTGGTTAGTGTCAATGGATTGGTTTAAGGGAAATTTTACAGGAAAGCCCCATATTTAATGGGAAAATCTATGGTTTCATGTAGATTTTCCCTTAAACCAATCCATGGTTAGTGGTTGACCTACCCATCTGAAAAATATGAGTGAAAAAATGGTACATTTCTATGGTTATTATATGGTTAATGATGGTTAATAATAAGCTGGTTGGTGGTTGACCTACCCCTCTGAAAAATGATGGAGTGAGTAACAGTTGGGATGATAAAATTCCCAATATATGGAAAAAAAATTCAAGCCATGTTCCAAACCACCAACCAGTGATGTTTTATATGGTTAGTACAGGATGGGGCCCCCAGTCGAGCTCGCGTGAACCGGTGGTTTATTTAAGTGGCTGAGTTAACTATGGTTTCTGGTAGATATAACTATAGTTAATGAGAAATATAATGACTATAAATGACTTATCTATCTGTTTATATATGGCGAATATAAATGGTTATTGGGGTTTATAAATCATGGTTTAGGAGCCAACGAACACATCACTGGTGGGCCCCATCCTTTAATACGGTTTATACAGTTCATCATTGGTTACTAACATGGTTATTTATAATGGCTTATATAGTTTTTTTTTATGTTTTACTCAGATAGTTTATATAGTTAATAATTGGTTTCTAACATGGTTTATAAAGTTTATATAGTCAATAATTGGTTAGTATTTGGTTAGTAATTATGTAGTTACGAATGAGGTTACTAGTGGTTTTTGAAAATTGTATTGAATTGTTGTACTAACATTAGTTGACTTAGTTTAATGGGATTATGTTCAAGTAGTAGATTAATCCAATAGTATGTTAATTGTCTATCTGGTGAACAAATATAAATATCTAGGGTTAAATATGTCCAATATATCTAGGATAAATAATTATAATGGAAGATGATTGATGGGCTATATCTTTCTGTTGGTTATATCACTCCAATATGTTCTATGATTGTCTATTATCTTTCTGTTGCCTAGGTATTTTAATGTTGAATTATATTGAGAATAGGTAGTTGTTATACTTTAATGTTAAACTTTACGATTGGCTATACCTTGAGTCTTTCTAATAGTTTATTGTTATATAGATGAACTATATATATATATGGAGTAAATAATAGATATTGATATATTACCCAACTACTAGTTAATATCTTACAGTATCCACATTGAAGTAATTCTGACTATATGGAGTTCATAGGTAAACATAGAGTTGGTTATATATATATATCCGATTAATATCCCATCAAATCACCACTTCTCATGGTCAATCTACAATCTATGGTACTCCAAAAAAAAATGTTATCTGTTGCTGGTCATGGTTGTTTTACATTTATAGCCAAAATCTCTTTCAGATTATACTGCGTATCCAAGGTTGAACATAGTAAGTCATAATAATATAATATATATATATGATTAATAAAATCTCGTTAAAACATATCAAAACATCATTTCTGATTCGCAAATCCCATTCCTCCTCCCATGAAACAAACACGTCGTCGACGTTCATTAAACAACGCCGGGAGGCCAGGACGACTGCGTGAGATTCAGCTGGCTCATTGATGAGATCGTGGAAACCTTGGCACATCTAAGATAGGGGTACCCCAATAGCTGGATGCTTTATCATGGAAAATCCGGAAAAAAAAACTATATAAAGTGGATGAACTGACAATATAATGTATTGATTGTATTAATTGCATTGCTAAATATGGGTGTTGTTCATGGTGTATAATCCACTTGTTCATCATCTATTAGTTTTGGATGAACTACATATGATATATGGCTTATATATCGGGGTAAATTACAATAATTCACTAACCTGAAAAGTTTGGATTCCCCGAATCCGAATCCTACTAACACAGATGAGTAAAATCCACCAGCAATGTTGATCATGTTCCGAATCGAAAACCGAAAACCATTGTTTTTTTGCACATCTATGTTGGTTTCCGCTAGGGTATATATGGGTTTTATTCATGGGTTATATTTATTTTTGTTCATCATCCATTGCTTTTGGATGAACTATAGTTGGACTGACTTTTTGCCTGGGTAACACGCACAAAGGGGGATACAACCAACTATCAATGAGGGTACTACCAGAAACAAATATAACTGGTTGGTGGTTTCAACCCCTTTTGAACAATATAAGAGGTTACAGTACTATTCCCAATATATGGAAAGTCATAAAAGCCATATTCCAAACCACCAACCACAATAAATGAGAGCTGGATGCAGAAAAGCTAGATTTTTTTATAACAAAAAGACTGACATGGTGGGAGTTATTACTGATTACATCTAATCACCACTGTCTGCATTAAAAATTTGGAGGCTACCATGAAATTCGTGGGAAGTTGACCCAACGGCAACATCCCCCAGACGTTGACATCTTCAAGTGGGGATGCTTCAAAAGCCTGAATTTTACACATGATCATAATCGATCATACCATTTTAGCCGGGTTGAACATTCATGGGTCAATCTATGATCAACAAAAAAACTCAGCTTTTGTTGGTTGGCTGGTGATTTTCCATTGATGATGCAACACATAAAAAAGGATTAAACTAGCTATCCAACACCTATCCTAGGTGGGATATTTACCAGAATGCTCATCACCAGGGTACTTGAAGGGTCTTGATCCATCTCCAAGTAGAGATCATAAGTTGTTGGCCATCTAGAGTCAGATTTGTCCAGCGACCCACTTCCCAACGAAACCAGCAAGTTGAGAAATCATACACGAAAAAAAAAAGGCTTAGTTGACTTAAACACATGATAAACCTTGATAAACAAAGACAACTATTATTAGTAAAATCATGTAAAACCATAATAAGCATTTGATAAGTATTCGCAATTCCTACTACTTCAAGTAGATCTCGTACTAGATCATCGCACTACATGGTCGATATCGACAGATGTGCCATGGAAAAAACCATGGTCGAGTCATCCCTGATGGGAATGCTTCTGCTGAATCAATCCGACCCTCTCAGGAAACGCTCAAAAATGATGGACCTCGACACGAATCCATGGGAAAGCCATGGATGTTTAGTCTGGGATTTCATGGATGATTAGTATCAAACTATAGATTATGGAAGATTAATATCAACTATAGATTTCAGACTTTAGTTTATGGTAGATTAGTATCAAACTATAGTCTGGGACATTTAGTAGGGAATTGATTGCTAACCAATTACTGCCTTAAAATCAGCGCGGATCCCTGCCTACTAGCTGTCCTATCTCAAACTAGCTCATGGGCTTTATTTCCTAGCAGCTTCTACCTGAAAGGGGGCCTCAAGAGAGGCCTCCAGGAATACAACTTTGTATCGCCGGTGTCAAGCGTGGGAAATCCCCGACATCTCCGGCTGGGAACTGTGGCTGCGAAATCCAAAAACCAGTTAAGGTAGATGGTTTATCTCAGTATCGCCCATTGGTTGCAGCTGGTTGGTGGTTGACCAACCCCTCTGAAAAATATGAAAGTCAGTTGGGATGTTTATTCCCAGCGTATGGAAAAAATAAGAAATGTTCCAAACCACCAATCAGACGGTGTTTCATATATTTTGCCAATAGTTACCAAATGTATCCTACAATTCAACCACTATAGGGGATCATATTGGGTAATTACACTCACGATACCTACCTACCACCTGGTGCAGGATTTTGTCCATCCACAGTACCATGAGTTCTTTCCATCACAACATCCCAACATCCCAGCATGGTTTTCCAGGCCCAGACACCCGCCCGCGACTTTGTGCTTCAGACTCTGCCTGCTTCACTGCCACCTGCGGGTACCATGGGATATATGGAACATTTACTGAGACAAGTTTTAATGAGAAATTATGTTCAATAAAATAACAGATAGATATATGATATAACATCTGTCAGCAAATATAGTGAAGATTCCATTTTTATATAGTGAATAGTTATTGAAATTGACTATTAATGAAATTAATTGTTCAATAAAATTGGATACCCTACCGGCTATTTAACGGTTTGCACACTGGAAAATCACTGTTTTCAATAGGTACATATATATAATTACATGTAATTATATATATATATTATTATATATTATAGAGGTAATTCATCATAATTCATCGAAGTCTGGGCAAATTTTCATAGCAAACTGTTAGATAAGCAGGAGGTAGAACTCGATTTTCCATATAACAATACTGTCATGCGGTTGGGAAACTCAATTTGTCGCTCCAACTGGCTCCCCATGAAAAATAGATAATATGAATACCTCGCTCCTTAGCTCCCTCCTGACCACTGGCTAGAATGTGGCTAAATATCAAAACCCACATTGTGGCAAATATGGTTCCATACTCTGTTCCCACATATATATATATGCCACATGGGCCATATGGGTTATTGTCATATTTTTTTCCAGTGGCATGTTAGGGCAATTCCAATGAACCAAACCAACCGGGATGTAACTGGAATGATGTGGATGTCTCTGAAAAAATTGGGACACCCAACAGTCCCACGGTGCAACATAATTGTCACATTGAAATTGACATTTTGGAAGCAACCCCATTTTTCAGAAACCCACTTAAGCTTCCCATTTCTCAAGTGGAAGAAAGTTGGAGTTAATTGGGGGTTACAGTTGTTTCACTTACAAGTCACTTCATTGTAATAAACCTTCGCGAGAATGCCTGTCTTAAGAAAGGCTGACCCATACAAGAATGTTTAAGTTGAGAATGAGAAGTGTTTTTTCACAAATGAACATGGTAATAACGCAAACAACAATGCGCATGGAACTGTTAGGGAGGAACCAAAAACCACATATCAACACAAGCCAACTTCCTTTTTCCGTAAACAAAAAAAACATATACAAACACCCACAAAAATCATTAAAAAAAACATGAAACTGGGTGTTCAACCTTAGTTTCTTCAAGAATGTCATAGAATATCCCCAATTTGTGATGAAATCCGTCCTCTCTCCGCATGTTCCGACCCTCATCCGCTGAACGCGGCGTTCCAGCTGTGCCAAGGCCGCACGATTGGTTTCGACTTCCTCTTTCAGTTGCCTTAAGGAATTCCTTAAGGAATTCCAATTCCGACCGAAGAGTTCTTGGGTTTTCCAACCAACCAGGGAAGTTGGGATATGGATATTGATCATAAATCAGTGGGACATAAATCACCATAAGTTGGGATATGAACAGAATAACTTTTGGAACATTTCACTACGTAGTTACAGTGCAATCATAGCTTGTGATGTGATGGGACGGGACCTTTTTTTAAACATGTTGTAACCACAATGTTCATGGATTTTTGCAAACCCGAAGTTAGGAGATGAACAACGCACGAATGAATGAATTTCATCGGTAAGCTATACCCCACGACAAGTCGGGATGGTGGAAACTCCATCCGTCTCCTCAGAACCAATCATTGAGTTCCCGTTCTCGTTTGAAACGCCCAAGTTCCTGTTCCAATCACCATTCATCATGTAAAAATCTGATTTATCGGCAATCTTGTTGAGGTCTTTGAGTTTTGACATGCCAATCTCACATTGTTCATAAATTAGGAGCTTCGAGGTTCGAAATGTAGAATTTCCAATGGTCACAAATTCATAGATATAAATGGGGGTTTCCATGGGTTTCCTAAAATCGGGGTACCCCCGAGTCATCATCCATTTCTAGATCGGATTTTCATGGATTTTCCATGAAATAAACAACCACTCAGCTACTGGGGTACTCCCATGACTATGGAGCCCCCCAAATCCATCCCAAAAGAACAGTAACTCTTTAGGCATACCCCAATAGTTACCGTTAGAGGAAATCCCTAAGATATAAATCTGCATTTGAAGATGATTTTCCATGAAATTTACTCTCATGACTGTGGAAACCTCCATATAGATCTATATAATGTTTTAATGAGAATATCATGGGGATATTAAGACTATATGGGGATGTACGGGATAATCCCATTATAATCCCATACATCACGTGATGATTTGTTCCTTGTTCCAATTAAATTGCGACAATAAAAATCATGTATTGACCTTTGTATTCTATGGGATTTTGGCAGCAATAATAAAATTCCAATCAAATTGCATTAATAATTATTAATCCCACACATCACGTGATGATTCTTTCATTGTCCCAAAATTTTTGGCATAAAAAAAATGATTAAAAATATCTCAAAAATCATCCCAAAGAATGGTCAAACAATGGCTGTCTGAAAAAACCACGGCACAGCAACTTCTGGGCGCTCACGTCCTTCTGGCTGCTCCCCGCACTCCCTGGGCGCAAATTCTCGGCCTTGCGGCCATGGAGCTTATGGATCTTGGAGGTTCCCATGGGATTTTTCCAATGACCAGAACATGATGAGAAATTCATGGGATATATATATATAATATATATATATATATAATATATATATATATACCATTCTATATATATACCATTATATATAATTATACCATTATATACCTGGTTGATGATGGTTAATGATGATGGTCAATGATGATGGTTAATGATGATGGTTAATGATGGTTAATAATAATCTGGTTAGTGGTTGACCTACTCCTCTGAAGAATGATGGAGTGGGATGATTTTCCATTCCCAACTGTTTCTGGAAAGTCATTCAAAATTCCATGGTTCCAGTCACCACCAACCAGTATCACCATCATATTCCCATTGTTGTTGGTTTATAATCTATTAACCACTATTAACCATCACTATCAATCACTATTAACCACCAATGCATGGGGAATAGTGGAAAAAATCGACTTCCCAGAACAGCTTCCAATGATTCTCCCAGGTTTTTAGCCCGGTAAATCGGTTTTTCTCGCCATTCTCAGCCACTTAGCCATGACTTTGGATGTTCACCACGGATGTTCCCATGGGATCTGTTTTTTTGACCCTCTGGTTATTTAACATAGCCATGGTATAGATGGCCCCAAAAAAAATAGATTATGTTCCCATTAAAATCATTAAAACCTCCATTTCTAAGGGATTTTCCAGGGCTACCCTCTGGTAAACTTTCACATAACTATGGAAAGATCCACCATTTTCAATGGGAAAATCAATTATAAATCGCCATTTTCAATAGCTATGTTGGTTTACCAGAGGGTAAACATTCATTAAAATCATTAAAATCATTAAAACCTCCATTTCTAAGGGATTTTCCAGGGCTATGTTAGTCATAACCAGATGGTACCATGTTTTTCCCCCAGCCAAACCTCCTCCATCACCTCCTCCACATGCCGAACGCTGCGCTTCAGCACCGCACCCCGACGCTCCTCGGAGGAGCGCCATGGTAGAAAAACCGCTCCCCTATTTTTGTGGAGGGAAAATCGAAACAAACAGTACCAACCCCTGAAACATGGCCATGACAAATTTATAAATCATCGGAAATTCCCCTGGTGATTGGATTAAAATATGGTAACATCGATGGCAAGAAATCATCTTTTCCTTATAGGAAACCCTGGTTTTTTCGTGGGAAAATGTAGAAAATCCCAGTGATTCACCTTAGACCCATCTTTGCAGCTTGTGAGTTGCAAAAAATTTGGCTATTTTTATATCACCGAAGAATGTGGAATTTATTCATACATAATTATGGACTCTTATAGTATATTATAGTATATATATATATATAATAGTTGTAAGATGTTATAAGCTTCAAACTTGGCATTTAATCTGCAAAATTGGTATTCAACCTATACTACTATACCATCCTATACGCATATCAATGGGACTATATCCATTGAGAATAGGTCCAAATATACTGTACAAGTATATGGTTGTTTTTTTGGTCTTCTTACAACAACCAGATTTTACGGGTCACCAAGTGCGAAAAGGCGGCCAAGGCGGGAACTTTTTCAAATTTGAAAGGGCCCTGGGAACAACAGCTTTGACTATCCAAATTTGGGGGTACCCCAATTTTCTCCACAATGAATGGACATTGGACCATATCCTTAGGGTCAAGTCAGCTTTGAAATCCTCAAACTTTTTCGGATGCTGCCCGAAATATTGGAGGTTGAAATCCCGGACTCCACGTCGTGTTAAACACCATGGCTTGCAGTGCTTGCACCAGCGTCCGTCCCTCTGTTCTGCGTCATCTTCAAGTTGATCACCGAAATCTCCACATCTTCAAACTCCCCCTGGGTCCGGCCCCCCGAAAACTCAGCACATCCCAGTTAGTTCTTGATCCAGCCACTTGGATTTAAAATATCTAAATCCTCAGTTTCTATTCACTTTAAGTACTAAAGGTATGAGATTGTCTCAAACATGATCCAGAATTAGTTCTTGATCCTATTTCACATTCCACCTCCCCAACTACGTACCAAGTGCTGCTAGGTGTGCACGCTACATCCCGGTCCCTCTCGGGGCTTCCCCTACGTAGGGTAAACATGGTAAACATGCAGAACATGTGGAAAACCAATGGTTTCCCAATCGGAAAAAATCTACATTTCGGGTGGATTTTCCGCATTTAAACGTGGCTGCAGGAGGGTAACCTGAATAGTGGCTTTAGTGGCTGTGCATCCACATGGTTTCTTGGTGATGTCCTGAAAAATGCTCAATTTATTCTTCCCATGATGCTTCAATATGATGCCCATGTTTCATGAACACAGCCCCGTTGTCCGTGTTTGTTGCTGAATACGCACATGTAACATGAATATAGCTGCATGAAAGGAGGCTCAGGCTCGTGCACTTTGTGCACAAAGATCACAAAGGATGGCACTGATCAAAATGAAAGAGAAAAACTAAGCCTCCGCTCTCACATGCTGTCGATGTTGATATCCATGTTCAGTTTACCAGCAAAAACGGCGGTTCAGCAACGTCAGCTGACATCGCTGCTGGTTTTCTCAGAGAGTGAACGCAAATACTCCAAGGTAGGCGGCTCCCTACACCATCAGAATGGTGTTCCCACTGGTGGTGTTTGTACATTTTGTATCATATGAAAGTCCAGTTGCATTTTGTGTGTGTACATAATTGTATAATATATATATAATGTGTACATAATATTGTATAATATATATATATGTAATGTGATATAATATAGAAAAATATGATAAAGATAATATATATGTATATAATATACACAGTAATACAGTATATATAATGATATCACCTAAATCCACCTTCAAACTCCTCAACGTTTGTTTTGGGTCAGCAGATCGAGGTCAGCGTTCAGCAGGGACACAGTCAGCGAGGGCACGTTGTCCATGTCGAGCTTCCCAGAAAGGACCTGCAAACACCATGGGACGACATCCCTCAGAGTTCACCAAAAAAAATATGTTCTTCTTGGGTAAGTTATAGTAATTCACAAAAAAAAACATAAAATGAGATACAAATATACGATAATATTTTATACTATTTTGGGATACCTAGCTCCTAACCATTCTCAGTCAGATGTTTGCCCGTTCTAAGTCTGCCCGTGGATTTGCTTAACCACCAAAAAAACAAACCATATTCCCTATAGATTCCAAGTAATTAGTGAATCTTCACAGAGATGGCAACAACAGTTGTCCAATTTTAGCTGACGACTCCTGACGACTCCTGACGACTCTGACGACCTCGACCCCTGACGACCCCTGACGACCCCTGACGACTCCTGACGACCCCTGACGACCCCTGACGACCCCTGACGACCCCTGACGACCCCTGACGACCCCTGACGACTCCTGACGA
>Ga0126342_10014352_pt1 | contig 13992 bp, 12 predicted proteins | sample Cyp1metagenome_FD_92528 | JGI IMG/M metagenome (GOLD analysis project Ga0126342, IMG submission 92528) | Coral microbial communities from Lord Howe Island, Old Settlement Bay, Australia - Cyphastrea 1 metagenome | ecosystem: Host-associated > Invertebrates > Cnidaria > Coral ...
CACCAGTAGCGTCTCACTCCGACAAGTCCACTCTAAGGAGGGTGGCAACTTGCTAGGGGTAAAACACCTAGTTTGGAGCTAAGTAGCTAGCTAGGAGTAGAGATGGCATGTCATGTAAGACACGTGACGTGACCGCAGCCCCTTTAGCACATCCGTGCTACTCGAGGAAAAGTGAGGTGACCGAGTCAACAGTGCTGTGTGGTCACCAACCGCGTTTTGAGCCCAATACGCACCCACCGTGTAACTTCGCTGTGTGCATAAAACCAGGAGCCCTTGTTCGTGCGGGGGGTTCACATCTTCTCATCGTCACATCACACCATCACACCTTCTCATCTTCACATCTTCTCATCTTCCCATCTTTACATCCTCACATCTTCACATTCTCACCTCTTAACATCTTCACATTCTCTCTTGTCCTCTTGCTCTCTTGCCCTCTTCTTTTTCCTTCTTTTCCACTTCTCTCCTAAGGCGCGGGAAAGTGCCAACGAGACGGAACGAAACGCAGCCTTTTCGCACGAAACGAGGTTGGATCGCCAAAAACTGAAGTCAAATTGCGATTTGGAAGTGTCTGCGACAACTATTTCGCACGAAACGAGATTCGATCGCCACAAACTGAAGTAAAATTACGACCATTTCGCACGAAACGAGGTTCGATCGCCACAAACTCAAGTAAAATTGCGATTTTGAAGTGTCCGCGACAACCCTTTCGCACGAAACGAGATTCGATCGCCACAAACTGAAGTAAGATTGCGATTTTGCAGTGTCGGTCGCAACCCTTTCGCACGAAACGAGTTTCGATCGCCAAAAATTGAAGTAAAATGATACTTTTTTGTATGACAACATGGCATTGGCGCTTCGCACGTGCAGAAATAAGGTCGATTAAAGTCGACTCGAATCGACCTTATTTTCGTACGTTCGCGCGTGCGCGGCCAGTGAACGTGCCAACGCACGTACGTACGCGCACACGTCCGTCCACTTGTACGCACACATCCGTTCACTCGTTCGCTCACACGTGCACTCGTCCGTTCATTCGTTCGCCTTACATGTGTCACCACGTCCGTTAGCCACTCGTACCCCCTACGTTCACCGCGTCTCTTGGAGCTACAAAACCATTGTTTACGAGGTTTTAAAAAAAACGAATATATATTTATATATGTGTGTATACACATATATATATATATATATATATCTATATATATAGGATATATATATATATACATAAGTATGTATATACATAAGTATGTATATAATTGTAATATATATATACACATAGAAATATATAGTCGAATCGAACTAGTACAATTGAAAAGTGTCCAAGTTTGAATTTAGATAATACTAAAAAAAAACGGGTGAGGGGGGGACTGGGGGGGAAGGCGCACATTTGATGTTATCATCGTGTTGGTTTAACATCTCTTTCGATAAAGTTGGTGTACTGTATACTCTTGCTTGGTTCAGGGTTGGCTTGGGCTTTGAACATCATCTCGATGATAATGCAGGCCTTTTAGATAGATAGAAAGAAAGAAAGATAGATAGATAGATGGATAGATGGATAGATGGATAGATGGATAGATTAGATTAGATTAGATTAGATTCGATTAGATTAGATTAGATTAGACTAGATTAGATTAGATTAGATAGATAGATGGATGGATGGATAGATAGATGGATGGATGGATGGATAGATAGATAGATAAATAGATAAATAGATAGAGATAAATAGATAGATATAGATACAGATCTACATCTTGATGTAGATGTAGATATTGATATTGATATAGATAGGTTTAAATAGATACAGATAGATATAGATAGATATAGACATAGATATAGACATAGATAGATATAGATAGAATTAGATAGAATTAGATAGATAGATAAAGATTATATATAGATATAGATATAGATATAGATATAGATATAGATATATATATATATAGATATAGATATAGATAAACATATAGATATAGATAGAGATAGAGATAGAAATAGATGGATGTGTATCTAATGCGCAATATGCACCTGGTGAACATGCTTCCCTGATAGGTTGATCGATAGATGATAGATGAGCCATAGGAATATAGGAGCCACGGAAGCCACAGAAGCCACCAGGAGCCACCGGAGCCACCAGGAGCCACCAGGAGCCACTGGGAGCCAGGACCGTAGAAACCATAGAAGCCACGAAGCCACCAGGAGCCAGGACAAAAAAAAATTGCCAAAAAAAATACCCCTCCATATATAATTTCCGTGGCGGCGCTCCCCCCATGTTCACCTGTATATCAACAAAAAACATCATGGGAAACCATGGGAAGTCACTATCAAAATCCTGCTCCACGACATTTCAAAGGGAACTATAAAATCCTGGCCGCTTATGTTTTACTACCTTCTGATTTCCTGCGCAACGACCTCTTCAATGATTTTATGGTGTTCCTCCTGCATCAAAATATGTTTGCCCTAAATTTCGTGGGCCGCACCATTTATTGGAACTCACGATTTTTTCCCAATTGGCCATTGAAGCCTTGTCCCCAAACAATTCAACTAAAACAACACCCATCCCTTCGACGAAGGTCGATCCAAGATCGGCCACAGATTGGTCCAACACTTGCAATATGTTCTTCCTTGGGTTGTATTTTTCGCGTTCAACCGTACGGCCTTTGAAGATCACCAGACTGATTAATTTGGCAACAGTTTGCGATTTCATGTCACAGTCGCTGATGATGTGAAACATAGATCCTAATACAGTATGCACGTGTTTAAGCCGTGGTCGTGCATCCCAATTGTTCCAATTTTTGAAGCCTAAAAGACGTGGGGCCGCAATCCCTTTACAGGTTCCACACACGACCCCCGCGAAAAACATCTTTGACAAAATCAAGAGTGCAAGCGCGTTTTCATGGTAACATCTTATTCAGTAATTGAACTGGAGTGATAGAATTGTGGTGGCTGCAGCAGGCTGCATAAACCAGTTCATCTCGCAAACAATTTTCAGCGTTCCTTTGCATTGCTTTACTTTCCCGCTTGCCGGCAATCACACCCACATGTTCTATGCTTCACAAAACGCAGTCCTTTGGATCTCGGTGCAAATGGGATAATAAAGATATGTAAAAATGGTGTCGCGCGCGTTTCCAAGATGTTTTACGAACATGATCCAGACGAACCTCGGTTGTTTTGAGCGGCCGGCCCCAATCTTTTGAGCAAGATTTTCCCCAAATTGACATTGCATCTCAGGTAGTCTGTTTCTGTTTATTTACGGCACGGTGGTCGGCAGAAACGGAAATTCTATTGCTGAAGTCATGCGCCATTGCGAGCCCAAAAGGCCGGCGGTTACTAGCTGCAAGTTTATTGTGTGGAAACTGTCTTGCAAGTCGGATCTGCTTTCTCCCCGCCGAGAAGAAACTAAGAAAACTGCAGTCAAAATTGTTTGGCCGTTTGGCCCAGGTGGACGTCAAGCTTGACAATGAAATGGGAAGCACAAGAGTGACAGGCATGCCTGTTTGAGGTAGAGTCAGAGACTTGCCTATTAAAAAAAAAAAACGTCGCTTGGTACAATGTAAGGCGCCGCAAAGACTCAGCTATGCGAAGTCGCGAAAGCTTGCCTCCAATGGGCCGCGTTAGGCTTTGAGACGAGGTTTCATGATGTTTCATGGCACTGTGCCATTTGTCCGAGGATTTCGCCTGTGAGTCTGTCCCAATTTCTAGAAACACGGCGACTTGTTCAGGAACGCGGCCTGGCTTTGTTTCGGCTGGCGGTGGTGGTTGTTGGTTGTAGCCTAATTGCAAACATGCAACAATTGATACCACCCTGATACCAATTTGCTAAGTAGATCTTCATTTCTGGAGATCTCGGCCGGAAACCGCCTCGGAGGTGCAGCATCGTCTTATCGGTGCTCTGGTGGAAACGATGGATAGCTTCCCCCCATAGCTACATCTACAAGCAACAAACAAATGCGTTTGGTATCTTTTGATAGGTAATATAGGAACAATATGGAACAATATGGAACAATATCGTCTGATTTGGACTGAGTGTTTCTCCGGAAGGTTGAGGGGCTGCGTGCACAGTGGTACTTGTTTTTCTACTTGCTGCTACTGATCAACGCTATCTTTGCACGAACGCGCTCTTCTTCGTATCCTCATTTCTGTACGGTTCTCTTGGATGCGCAAATGATGATGCTAGCTGCTAGTACCTTGACACTCACGAATTCATTGACACTTGGCTGTACAAAGTGCAACTTCGCGCAGCTGCTTTTTTGTTGCTCGATGCCAGGCCCAATCAGTCCACAATCACAATGCGCCATCGTCGCTTCCGAACGTTGTCCTCTGACCTTAGCGGTTATATAATATATATATAGGAAGAGGATCAAGACATATTCACAAAGTCTTCCAGCACGATTCACGAATCACACTTGAACAGTGTGACCAAAGACTGGATCTACGAATCTACGAACTAGAGACTAAAGGTCAAACTGGCCACGGGAATGCTTCATCACTAAGCATTGCCTAAGCATTTCTCAAACCATGACATAGTGACATAGTGCGGTCCCAGCAGCGCTGCGACTGCAGGAATTTCTGCAACATGGCCTGCAATTGCCTCGTAGGCCTCCACCACTTTGCGGAACTTCTCCGTTGCAGAGGCCTCGATCGAGTCAGTGACGCGGTCATTCGGTCATTCTGGATCCTCTGTAGACTCTGTATCAAAAGCAAAAAATGGGATCTTATAATATAGTGACTATTAATAGTGACTATATTAATGTGACTGTATTAATGTGACTCTGGATCCTCTCTCACTATTATAATGTAGTGACTCTGACATAGACACCTCGAAAACTGCTGCAACAGAACCGAATGATGTCTTGGAGACGACAGAAAGTGTTGGAAATGTAGATGACATGCGCTTGCAGTCGCGTTCTTTGCATTCGAGTCTCACCATCTATTCAATATATTCATCTATTCATGCGACGTGTTCTGAGAAAGCTCAATATCGTTCAACCATGTTCAACAAACCGAACCTATTTCAAGCGTCAGCGCCACCTTGTCTTTTTCGTTTCTTTGTTTGTCCGGATGGTACTGCAAGGCCAACTTTCTGTAGGCCTTCCAGGTGCTTTCAAATCTCCATGCTTTACGCAATGAGCACATCATTTGTGCCATGAGTTCCCTTCGGTGTTCGAAGAGCTTAAATAGTTCGGCCATGTTCAGCCTGAAAAGCACTCCTCACCTAGCAGAGATTACTTCTTGCCTAATTTACGTCAAAGGAAGTCTTCCCCAAGGCTACTACAATCTACTACATACAGTCTACTAGGGACTGCAAAGGAATCTCTGAAGTAAGCCCTATTCCACAAAGGTCGTCTGTGTCCTTTTTGCAACCAGACATGAGAAGTGAAATGCCGCATCCTACTGAATCCTACTGAGGGGCCCTGAACTGGCCATATGCCATGTAGCAAACATGTCTAACAAGATGCAACAAGTGACTTAGATGTAATTAAATCTAGAGCAACCTTGCACCGTCTTAGCATTACAGTAAATGACAAGTCTAATCATTGGAACTGTAGCCACTTTCCATATTTCATCATATGTCATCATCCAAGATCATCAAATATCATCAACGAAACCCTTACATGGCACCTTTTTCAGCTGCGTGGGATCGGCACCCGGCTCCAACTCCAGTACCTTCGGCTGCGGGGATGTGCTGCCATGGCTTTTTGAAATCTGGTTCGCTTTTAGCAAGTATTGGATTACAAGTTGGTAGACTATGGGGAAAATGAGGCTAAAATTGTTACAAACTACGGTAAGGAATGGCAAACCATGGTAAACCGGTAGCCTTGTCATCTCACGATGGCCCCTTATGGCCCTGTCTAGGCTTGAAGCCTTGACCGCAGGGCCTTCCAATCAGCAGGAGTTGGCTCTGGCTTCTGTTGGCCCTTCGTCCTGGCGGCGGATTCACGGTGTTAGTGGCAGCAACTTCGACTGGAAATTTTCGACAAAGACCTTAGGACCTTAGGGCCTTTCATATCCGTTCACATCCTTTCATAATTTTCATGGATGTTCATGGTTTGTTTATTTTTTTGGGGGGGTTTCACCCGGTTTCACACGTCGTGCGTGCTTGCGTTGTGCTGTACCCCCAAATTTCGCACGCGTCACCTCGCTGGGCGAATCAGGCCATTGCTATGGATGAAATTCTTCAGCTCCTGGTCACTCCAGTTCTTCTCCTGGCGACATCCCACTGGGCACCTTGTCGGACTGTGTCGGATGCCTCCCTTCCGTATGTCTCATTGGACTTCCTGGGGAAGATTTGGTTTTCCTCAACCACAATTGAAAGATGTTGATGCCACAGGAAAGGGACCAGGAAAAGAGCCTCTGCTTGTGACCAGTTGAAGTTTGTATTTCACGGTTGCATCATTTACAACACTTGAAAACACGAAACGTCATGAAGAGTCAACCCTTGCACTGATCTCCCGTCACAGAACCATGCCTGATCTGGATTCGGCACCTCCCCTGTGAAGGATGGATTTTTCTCCAGCAAATCTGCCATGCGACGGCTCACCTGCTCTGCTATGCTTTTCTCTTGACAGGCTACTCAGCAGCAAACTTTTAGATTCAAACACGATGACATGATTTCAGGCGCGCAACGACGCAGCAAGATACTCAACTCCTGTCAACTTCTCGGACTCATGTGGAAAAGCTCATGATTGACCAAGTACACTCGGCTATACGCCGCAGTGGCGGCCCTGGCAAGGGCCTTCACTTCCATTTCGTCTTCCTCCTGAAACCATATCCGCGTGACATCAAGCGACGCGGTTTCGTCAAGCAATGATGGGCAGGTGCCAAAAGAATAAGTTTGATCGATTCCAATATTTTTCCATTATGATGGCATGGTGAGTCTAACAGCTGCGAACTCATTCGTACTATAAATCAACGCTCGGTTTTAAGCGATCAACGCTCAACTCCGCAGATTCGCTGAAGAACTGCCATGAATCACTGCCTACATTGACGATGAGATGCCACACATAGACATCTTGCCTTGGGGCTGGGCTCGTATCAAATCGGTGAGGCCAGAGTAAGGTGCCGCGGCGCCAAACTATGCAATCTTGTGTTGAACCCAGTTTACAAGTAAAAGAGCTCCGCCAAAAGGAACTTGAAAATGGTTTTGCTTTCAAAACTCGTTGTGTATTAAACGGACTGTTCCAAAACCACTTCGATTGTTTCTTTCCAAAGACAAGCCCAAGTCATCAAGTCATCCCAGGTCACAAGTTCGTCCTCCTCTTCACCTTCTGCTTGGGGCGCCTAGCTGCACTGTGACATGCTGTGACTCACCCACCTACTGATTTAGGACATGATGTGGTTCCCTTGGGCTTTTCGTCTTTGTGCTGGATCTACCACGCCCCGTAATGCGGGTTCAAAGATAGCTTCCATGAACCCTCAGTGATGCCAGGACCACGCTGCACGTTCCGAGATTGCGGCAGTCTTTGGGCAGCGCCTCTGGCGCTGCCTTGTCACCCCGCAGCAGGCATAACCTCAGAGTTTTCGTGGCCTAGACGGATCAGTCTTCCTTCGTGAAAGGCTTCCTGCGAGTAAAAAAAGGTGGTTGATGGGCAAAGTTTGAAATATATACCGTCTACTTGGCGAACCATTCTAGTGCCAAAGGCTATATCAAACATCAAGGGCTTGGCAAGTACAGCGAACGCGAAACTGCTGTCTTACAATGTGAATTCGCATGCGCGACTTCCTGTGGCTGAGGTACTGGCCCCAGCACTTCTTCTCCATGTCGTACCAGCTACCCCAAACCTTCCGATTACAGAGGCAATGTTCAATCAAGTTCATTCAACACTCTGTCGAAATCATTTGACGCCCCTTGAAGGAGACCAAGGAAGTCTGTGAGTCCCATTTCAAGAAATGCACAATACATACATGGATTTGCATTGATCATATTGATATTACGACAATCAAATGTTGATTGTTCTTGATTCGTCTTGTCTGCCACAATTCGTCCTCCAAGTGTGTGCCAAAGTGCACATTCTCCTCATAGAGAGTAGAGGTTGCCTAAGCTACAGTGCTTTATGGGTGTTCCCCAAGTTTGGAGGTACCCTAAACGCATGGGTTTCAATATGCCAATAATCCAATGTCGATCCATTTCGGATAATTTGCGGTGCCCAGTGGTATTATTGAGGAACCCCCCATATCAACCTGGCGTGCAAAGTCACTATCAGAAAAGGCTGCTCTGCTGCCATTTGCATAAGAACATGAGACCAAGACACAAGTTTTACATCTTCTCCCACGGCGGGTGCCATGGGAGCAGCCAGAAGTTGTCTGCTGTAAGATCTGCACGATGTGCGTTCAGATAGAAACTGCCACCTGCTGATGCTTTCAAACTCTTTCACCCACTCGAAAGCATGGTGACTGGGTCGAGGTCTCGGAAAGGCTTGGAAAACATCAGAGTTTCCTGCAAGTGCTCCTGTTAGTGTGAAGTTTGCTGATGCAGACATCCTGTTGTCTAATGTGTTTCTCATCATTATATCTCTCTGTGATTGGCTCAGAATAGCTTTGTGCAACACATGGTTGGTTGAAAGTGTTCTTTCCACTGAATATCAAACAATGTCAAATGTCTGATCTCTGTATGTATTTATATGTTAAATGTATAATATATATATATATATTGTAGTGTTGTAGATACATATATGGTATGTGTATATATATAATATATTGTGTATAGATATATATATATAGTATGTGTATGTATAATATATATATAGTATGTGTATGTATATATATTGTATAGATATATAAATATATATTGTATATATATATATATATTGTATATATATAATATATGTTGTATATATATATACATTGTATATATATAGTGTGTGTATATATATATTGTATATATATTGTATATATTGTACGTGTATATATATAGTGTGTATATATATTGTATATATATATTGTGTATATATACATATATTGTATATATATATACATATATTGTATATATATATATATTGTGTATATATATATTGTGTATATATATATATATATGGTCTATATGTGCATATACATATACATTGTGAGTGTGTTACAGTAATTCATTTAGGTGCATTTTGTATCACGTTTCCATGTAAAAGGTTATCCATTTCGATGTCATGTTGGGTGTTCGTGCCTTTCCGTGGAGGCAACAGTGGGTTCCACTGGGGCTTCTCCTTTCTCCATTTTGCAAAACCACGTGTCCTTTTCATCTACTCTGCGCTTGCAAGTCACAAAATGATATTCTGAACATCTCCGCTTGGATAAAGGTTGTTATATCATGATATATCTGCTTGTGGAGCACGAGTTCGAAAAACACAATCAAGTCGATCAGTGCTTGGCAAGCAATCCTGTTCTTCCATCAAAAATATCAATGTCATACGCCTTCTACCTACACAACCCGCGCTCACTTCACGTGGAGTGATGTATACCCCAGCCTGGGTGGGTGTATATAAAAATTTGTGAAACAGGGTGGGAGAGGGTGCCACCGTGCCAGATGTGCAGTTGAGCAGACTGGACAGATTTTGCACTCCTAATCCCACAGACGAGCTCGCCCGACTCGCCCTGAGCAAGGTCAAAACATGGTGGGTCTTCGGTGACTGGACATTTCAGATCGAAAACGAGTCGTCAGAATCTTCATCGTCCTCCAATTTCAACACTGCTGAGCTCAATGAGAGGGGAACGTGCATCTCAGACAGCAAATCTGCAGCCGTCTTCCCTCGGTCATTTCGGCAGTTCAGATCAGCTCCAGCCTTCACCAGGACAGACATGATTTCGAATTTTCCGGTCAAAATGCTGAACATCAATGGTGTTGCACCACGATGATGATAGGCCAAGTTGGTCAACGCTGATGGGCTGAGGTAGTGCCTGGCATGCAACACATTCAAGATAAACCACCAGGTGTTTCGGTACGGAAGCCGAAACTGCTCGTTGACATCTGCAGCAGCTTCAATCAAGCAGCAGACTGTGCCCACATCTCCAAAAAACACCAAGGAAGTGTGCAAGCAAAATCGCAATCTCACCTGACTGCAAAGGGAACCGGTTCAGTGCCTGTTTCTGTCCATCTTTTTGAAGTCTGAACAACTCGTCTTGCTTGAAGTTGTTTCACGGTCACGAAAACTGAGACAACAAAGGACTGAATCAAATCTTTGAAAACAATTGACTCGGATATTTTTTGAGATCGCTTTCGCAGAGGCTATGTAAACGAAATCACTTTTGCTGAAGGGTAGGCTACGTGCTGGCTACGCGGCACAAGAAACTCCGCGAGAAGCTACGCGAGGTTGTTTCTATTGCAGAGGTAAGCTACGCGGTGCCTACGCGTAGTATTTCCCCTACGCGAGAGGCTATGCAAGGCTACGCGGACTGAGAGGTAGGCTACGCGAAGTGTTTCCACACCAATTTCCCCAAAAAAAACTGCTCAATTCAAAATGGTTGCTGCTTCTAGTCCGCGTCACAGGGAACTCAATCAGCATTTCCTTCACGGCTGCCACACTTCCGAAACCGCAGGCCAAGCGAAACGGGGTCGTATTCGGAAAAACCTTGCGGCAGGGTACCGGGTAACAATCCGATAAAATTTAACGAGAGCAACGTGGCCTCAAGCTGCTGGCTTCTCTAGCATGTTCATCTCTTGACAATTGGCAAATTTCAGGCTCATCATAACTCATAACTGTGTGTGTGTGTGACCAGTGCATCTATCAACTCTTTGGCCACGAACCTTGATGAGTGGATCTGCAAAATTTTTGGAAAGAATGCCCACAGCAGCAGCATTGTCAGATGATGCTGCCCAAGCCAATGGAGTAGCCCCTTGTGAACAACGGGCATTCACGCTGGCTCTGTGCGCCAAAAGAACCTCCAAAACATCATTGCTGTAATACGCGGCGGCCATGCAAACGACTGGCATGTTCTTGGGAAGGTTGACCTTCTTGTTATTTTTTGACAGCCTGTCATTGGGGTCTGCCTTGCTCTTCAACAATGCTTTCACCAAAAAGGCGTCACCGTTCACAACTGCATAGCAAAGCGGGGACCAGCCAGCAGAATCGCGTTCCAGCACGGTCTTGAAGCAGTTATCATGCAAGAAACGTGCCACGATGAATGCTTCTGGATCACTGGCAGGGTCAATGTCTGAAGAGAAATCAGGGATCAAACTCTCCACCCGATCCAAGCCCTCAATACCAGCGAAATGCAAGTGGTGGAGGTTCAGGAGAAAACGATACTTGTGCAAGTCCTCAGGGTTACAGAATAAGGACAACACAGGACTTGCGGGCATGGTTCATATATAAGTCTGCTGGCGTGGCAACCGGTAAGTTTTGTGTGATTTTTGTTTCGGATTGATTTCCATTTTTTCCTGTCAGTTCTGTTCCTGCTGTCCCTTTTTGTTAACCTCTCGTTTTTCCTCTTTTTTCCCATCTTATCTCCTTCTCCTCCCTTTTTCTCCTCCCCTCGTTTTCTTTCCTCTCGTTGTTAGTGTTTTTGTTTGGTTTTTTTTTTCCTGTCTGTTTTTGTTATGTTGTTTTTTTTTCCTTTTTCTTATTTTTCTTCTTCTTGTTCTTCTTCTTTTTTTCTTCTTCTTCTTCCTCTGAGTGTTTATTTTTCTTCTTCTCTTCCTCTTTTGTCCCTTTTTTTTATTTTGTTTTTTTATTATTATTTGTCTTCTTCTTCTTCTTCTTTTTCTTCTTCTTCTTCTTCTTCTTTTTCTTCTTCTTCTTCCTCTTGCTCTTGGTCTTGGTCTTGCTCTTGCCCTTCCTCCTCCTCTACCTCTTACTCTTCCTCTTCCTCGTCCTCTTCCTCTGTCTCTTCCACTTCTTCTTCCTCTGCCGTTTCCTCTGCCTGTGCCTCTGCCTCTTCTGCCCCTTCCTCTTCTCTGCCTCTTCTCCTCCTCTTCTCTCTTCTCTCCTCTCCTGTTCCTTGCTCCCTTTCTCTTATTTCTTATTTGTTTTGCCCCCATCCTCCTTCTCTCTCACTTCCGCTTCTTTCATCTTCTCTCCTCTTCTCTCCTGTTTTCTCCTTTTTTCCCTTATCTTCTCTCCTCTTACGCTCCTCTTTCTCTCTTCTTCTTCTTCTTCTTCTTCTTCTTCTTCTCCTTTTCTTTCCTGTTCCTCTTTTTGCCTCTCCTGCTGGTTTCCTCAGCCAAAGTGTCTTTCCTCTTCTCTTCTATCTCTTCAATCCTCTTCCCTCATCTTGACTGTCCGCATCTACTACACCAACGCGGCCGCCGCTCAAATAACATCTTTTGTTTTGAAATCACTGTTTTGCGCTTTCTGTTTTTTTACACAAGCCGGCTTTCACCCCCATCATGTTTTGAACCAAGTAGCTTTTACTAAGCAACTTTTCTCCACCTTCATCGCGTTTTTGCACCAACTGTCACACAGTTTCACCACCCATGTTTGAAATCAGCCGGCTTTGGCATCCTACAGTTTTACACCAACCAACCTCAACACCGCACAGGCTGCCAGCTTTCACTTTCGCATCATTCAAAATTTACACAGTCGTTCCTTTACGCGAACCAGTTTGCACACAAAACAGGTTTTGCAAGAGCCACCACCAAGCAGCTCTGGAATGAACGAGTCGCTACAGCAGCGCTTTAAATCAACCAGCTTTCACACCCTGTAAAAAGCCCCGGAGCTAGCATGGTGGGGCCGAAGGCAGAAGAAACACCAAAATTCCACAGGATGCCAAAAACCGTAATGGGACATAAGTGTATTCCGGCTGTACACTGTACTATCAAGCACTGAACTGCACGTTGAACAGGGTTCATACATGGTTATGTGGCAGTGGTCTTTTAGTCCCCAAGGCCTTCTCTCTCAACGAATCTTGCAGCTTTGCCCAAATCAATGACAGAACTACTTGCCCCACTCTCGCCCTGTCATCCTCGAAACTGAAGCTTCCCAAGCCAGGCGCTTTGCCAACACCGTGCATATTCCATCCCAAGTTGAGATGGTTGGGGGACGTCACTGTGATGATGTAGCCATCCTCCCTTGCCAAGTCTCGTACCGTTTTTTCTAGCCGACACCAGCCTCGAGAACTCCACGTGGAACAGCTCAACAAGTGTCCTTCTGCATGCGGCACTGCCGGACAAAGAATCAAGAAGAAATAGGACCTGGAAACAAATTCTGGGATGGACGCGATAGCCTGATGTCGCCGATCCGCTGCTTCTGTCGAAGTTCCCTGCGGGCAGCAGAAATAATCGTACCAGAGGTACAGCGGTTGGCCTTTAAATTCGGAAGGCGTAGGGCACTTCAATCGTCCAAGCAACAATTCAATGGCGGGGGGAAGGCTGACAAGGGATGCTCCTGACAACGCGTTTTTGAGCGCCTTCTGGAGTACTCGCAGCTGTTCGCATTGTGGATCAGGATGCTTGCTGTTGAGCCATTGGTGGGACACAAACATGGCCTTGCCCATTCTCTCCTGGAACTCGCGGAGCACGCCTTGCTCCTTGGCTGGAGTTACTTTCACACAGCTGCACAAATTCTTTCTCAAACAGGCCTCTACTGAAACCAAGCTAGTGGGATTGAAGGCAAATTTGCGACCAGCAGCAGCAGCAGCAGCACCGCCAGCACCGCCAGCACCGCCAGCCCCGCCAGCACCGCCAGCACCGCCAGCACCGCCAGCACCAGCAGCACCAGCAGCACCAGCAGCACCAGCAGTACAAGCAGCACCAGCACCAACAGCACCAACACCAACAACGACAACCACAACCACAACCACAACAACAACCACAACAACAACAACAACACCAACAACAACACCAACAACCAACAACAACAACAACAGCAACACCAAGCAACAAGCAACACCACCAGCAACACCAACAGCAACAGCAGCAACAGCAACACCAGGAACAACAGCAACAACAGCAGCAACAACGACAGCAACCACAAAACACGACGACGACGACGACGACAACAACACACAACATTACACAACAACACACAACAACACACAACAACAACACAACAACAACACAACAACACACAACAACACACA
>Ga0126342_10014353_pt1 | contig 13992 bp, 12 predicted proteins | sample Cyp1metagenome_FD_92528 | JGI IMG/M metagenome (GOLD analysis project Ga0126342, IMG submission 92528) | Coral microbial communities from Lord Howe Island, Old Settlement Bay, Australia - Cyphastrea 1 metagenome | ecosystem: Host-associated > Invertebrates > Cnidaria > Coral ...
ACTACTACTACTACTACTACTTCTTCTGCTTCTCTACTTCTCTACTTCTTCTACTACTTCTACTTCTTCTACTTCTTCTACTTCTTCTACTTCTCCTTCTTCTACTTCTACTTCTTCTACTTCTACTTCTTCTACTTCTTCTACTCTTCTACCACTACAATCACCAATACTACCACCACTAGTACTGATTACTGCTGCTGCTACTGCTGCTACTGCTGCTACTACTACTTCTGCTACTACTACTACTACTACTCCTGCTACTACTACTACTACTACTACCACTACCACTACCACTACTACTACTACTACTACTTCTACTACTACTTACTAGTTCTACCACTACAATCACCAATACTACCACCACTACTACTGGCTACGGCTACGGCTACGGCTACTGCTACTGCTACTACTACTACTACTACTTCTTCTTCTTCTACTTACTAGTTCTACCACTACAACCACCAATACTACCACCACTACTACTGATTACTGCTGCTGCTACTGCTGCTAATACCACTTCTGCTGCTGCTACTGCTACTGCTACTGCTACTACTACTGCTACTACTACTACTACTAATACTACTACTGCTACTACTACTTCTACTTCTACTTCTACTTCTGCTTACTACTTCTACCACTACAATCACCAATACTACCACCACTACTACTGATTACTGCTGCTGCTACTGCTGCTAATACCACTTCTGCTGCTACTACTACTACTACGACTACTACTACTACTACTACTACTGCTACTGCTACTGCTACTGCTACTGCTACTACTACTACTACTCCTACTACTGCTACTGCTACTGCTACTGCTACTGCTACTACTACTACTATTATTTGAATTCCTGCTACTAACGCCAGGATTGTGTTCCTAGCCTTGCAAATATTTCTAATACTTCCTTATTCTTAGTACTACTTTTACTAGTATGTGCGCCGCTGGCGCTTCTAGTACTCCTAAAATCTTGGCACAATTATAATGCTAGTAGTACATACAAGTATGAACAGTACTACGAATACAATATCATATCTACTTCAGCTGCGTTTAGCCTTAGCGATACCCCTTGTAAATCAATATTGCTTAATGATGGTAAAATTGCTACGAAACTGTGGTTAGCGATGGGACCTTTCCAAATTATGTTGATGTCCTTTTCATGAACAAGGAGTTTTGACAGCCGCACATATGGAAGACAGCAATGCAATCAGAAATCTCATACAAACGTTGTGACGAGTGTGGGTCAGTGATGTGCGATTATATTTCAATACAGACGTTGCCAGAAGCGTGCTGCTAGGCGTTGGGCTTGCGGTACTCGCGGCCCCCATCCTGGCGCTCCGCTCCCGCACAGGTGCTGAGTATCCGCGTTTGGACATTGCGTATCGTTGCAGGTTGCCCGAAATCCAGTTGCCTTGAGATGCAACTTCTGGACTGCCGCATTCTATTTTGATCAAATGTGGATAATGTGGCAAGGACCTGATGTACTTTAACCACTCGAGCTAGCATTCTTTGGATTTCAACTAAACTTATGCAGTTTATTGCTTTTCTGAATCTCAGCCTCCTGCAATTCAACTGCTGTCCCCCAAGTCTTAGACTCTGCAACTCTCCACAGGTGGCGATCCTGCCGCGAGACTCTCAGATGATTGTTCTCTTCTACGCCAACCCAAGTTGAGCATTGAATAGCATTGAAATGCATTGTGTCAATTGATTGACACATATTGACACACTCTAGGACCTACAGGAACATCTTTGACAGATGTCGCATGATTTTGCAGCTTCATACTCTGCCTGTCAGCCACTGAATATGGAACGGCCAATAAGTTACGGAAATTGTTGATGTGGCTATTTCATACTTTTTCCAGGAGCATCAATCCATTTGGAAATTTTCTACCTGCAACGAAGGTTAAGCAGATTGGCCTTTGGATCCATGCCTTTTGCCACTTGGCAGATCCATCCGATGTACCAGTGTATGGCCTTCCCACATGACTGTTTTCACGGGCTGTTCGTCATGCAACAGGACCTCAGATATACCTCAGATGCAAGCAAATCTTGGTTGGTGAATGATGGTGAGACTTTTTTTTTAATCGTTTTTTTACCTTTTCGAAACCCTGCCTAGCAGCTGATTTGATATGTGAGCAATGGTTTGCTCATAAGAAATTATTCAAAGTGCCGTGCAATGCCGTGCATTTGCCGTGCATGTAGCGCACTGAAATGTGCTGAACTGCGCAGTTCAGGCATGATTCTGATGTTTACCTGCTCTGCCTTCTTCCACTACTGGGCCTCTTGCCTGGCAGCGTTTCCGACTTGTCGGATGACACAACAGGGATTTCCAGGACCATTTTAGACTCAACAGGATCAGTGAAGAGCTTTAAATTGTTTAAAATTGTTTTAACAGAATCTGGCTGTGCAGAACTATTTGGGCAGTTGAGTCCAGAACTCGATTGCGATATGTTTCATGGTGAGAGTATTATGATGGATGTCAGGCTTTTCAGGGTAGGCCTTCAGATTGTAAGATGTGTAATTGAATATTGACAATCATTTTATATATATTCAAATTCGAACTTTCATTGCGCTTGAGAAACATGCGAAACATGGCAACAACTTCCAGGATGAAGATGTCGAAACTTTGCAAGTATTGTTTGAACAAACTGAGTTGGTAGACCTTGCATTTGTCAGGCCTGGGACGAGCGGAATCAACGATTCCTTCTTATGTTACTCGGTGAGTTTGAGCTGTTGTCATGCTTCGAAGCCTGGTTTCTGTCTTCGTTGGTTTAAAAAGTTTAGGTTCTGGGGCGATCGAATCTAGTTTTTTAGATTGGGGAGACTGTGGGTCTTTGCCAAGTCTCCGTTTGAAGTGTGTCATGAGTCATGAGTCATGCGTTGATCGCATGCTTGCTTGCCGCATCACTGAGTCAATTCACTCACCAACTCACTGGCCGAAACTCACTCAGCGGTTCCTTCATGTTCCTTCAATTGACTTGCTCGATTCACTTAGCATCACTTGGTAATAAAACGTTGTGTTTGTCCGCGGCAAAAGCCAGGGGTGTCTCCAACAGTGCTTTTTCAGGGAAGTAAGGGAGTCTTCTTGAAAGGACAACTAATCAACGAACTCTCTGTGATTTGCATGTTTACAGCAATAGGTCAAAGTGACAATGATGGCCATTTCCTGGAACTGTGTTTGACAACTCAGATTCCGTGGATCTGTGAAGCTTTGGTGTTTCCACACATTCATGGAGTTCTGTCTCCACACTCTCTTGAGAGTCTTCACAGCTCTTGCTTCTTTCGCACAAGGCTTGACCATATTGGTATCAACTCGATGATTGCGGGTTGCTATACGCCAGTCATGATTCATTGCCGATGCTATCGAATGCTAGCCTTCGTTTGGACTTGTTCCTGAGCAGCAGAGGGCCGCCGAGAGGAGGGGTGCTTTGCAATTGAGTGGCAAGATTTCATTGTGGAAAACGGTGTGAATGAGAATCAGCGATCAATTTCGCAGGTGCTGATTTGTCGACTGAGATGAAAGTCGTGTTTCACCTTCTGAAAGTACGACATTCAGCAAGACAGGTTTGACTAGGTTTCCTATTTGTGTCCTATTTGTTACGATTTCGCCTATACAGTAGGCTTCTCATGCTATTTGAATTGGGCCATTGAAAACCTTTGCCTGGTACTTCCTAAAGGCAAGTGCGACCAATTTCCTGAATATGAAAATATATGAAAAGGTATGCAAAAATCATGAGAAAATGTGACCCCGGAATTATGGGGGCAAAGCTTCAATTTGTACATGGATATACATGGATGTCAGTGGCATGTTTTGCTTTCAAAACTTCTCCACTTTGTAATTCAATGCACATCGCATCATAACCACTTGAAGCAGGACATCCAGGGTACGTAGATATTCATTTCGAGTCTTCAATCAGATGTCTAAATCCACTAATTAGATCTACAGTAATTAGTAGACACAACAATACACAATATACAAGCAATCCGCATGCTTGAGGTGCTGTGATTGGCTTCTGCGGGGAAATATCTCTGTGACTTGTTGGGAAAGGCAAAGGTCTGAGGAATAAAACTCTACCAAGCTGATTTGTTGAAATTCACAGGAAAACCGGACCAGTGCACAATGTTGGTCCAGTTCTGCCAAGTCCTGTTATGGTGGCTTTCCATGGGCACTGGCTGAGGTATTCAATTTGGCGTCAAACTATGCAAGATCTTGAAGACATCGAAAGTACGCTGCATGCAGGCAGCATCCGAACGTTGTGCGGAAATTGAGCAAATCAGATTTTCTGTACCTGACGTAGGAGCATAGATAGTCGTAGATCTTTGCCTCCTAAACAAAGTCCATGCCATGGTTTGTCATTGTATGGCATTGTCATTGTCAGTTTCAGGTTGCAAAAGATGAGATAAGACGGATAAGATCACTTCGCTGGATACCAGCATGTTGAGTCTTTAGTCTTTAGTTGCATGTTACGGGACTTTTGAAGTTAGGTGTCCATTTTGGGTACGGAGCAGCAGGTGGTGCAGACTTGCTTTTTCATCCTGCCCGCTACTTGATGAGCCTCGGTGCTTGCAAAGCCAGCAAAAAGATTTTGAAGGCATTTGCAAAGGGAAAGAACTTATCGGCATTTTGCAAAAAAAAAAAGAAATAGGCAGTGAGGCGACAGGTTTTCTGCTGGAAGAATTGCTGGAACTTATTGCATCCATCGAAAGATTCCCAACCATACCGTGCTTGAAGCTTGACAACATGTCATATGAATTCATATGGTATCACATATATCACATTCAAACTTTGAAATTTGTCAATGTTGAACGCAGCACTGTAAGCAGCTCAGGATGGGTTGGTCTGTTGCTGTGATCTGGAATCAAATTCGCGCAAACTTCAACAGAAGGGCCAAAATGCTGATGAATCTTGCCTGCATCTTGTTTCGACATGTTTCGACCAAACTTGAGTTGGAGTCCCTGTTCTGTCTCGCCTGACAAGCACGAATCAGGCACAGAACAGGCATAATGTGTTGTGACGCGTCCCCACATTCTCCTTTCACTAAGATTTGGATCGTCCTTTTCCCTTCATTTTGCTTCCTTGCAGGTGTACGGACTTGGTTTTGACTGCCTTTCTTCATCTTGCGTCTTTCTCCTGTTCCTAAATGGTGCTTCTATGTCTATATCCACTGACCTTTTGTCTCCTTTTGCAGGGTCACAGCATGCCAAGCAAAATCGTACCATGCCAGTCTTCATTTCATGACATACTGGGCTGTCGCTTTGTCAGAGAGCCCTTCTTTTTTGCTCTGTCTATAGACTCTAGATTTAATCTACAGTAGCCTACGGCCCGCGCAGGGTGGCTGGTGGACTGAGTGACTTGCTTGCAATTCCGCCATTTCAGAGTTGGAAAGTAGGCTCACGCACTTTCTCTGAATGTAGACAATCAGAACTTAACTTGGCCTTCATTGTTGCATTCTTTACTCTGTGCCCCAGGCTTCACGGTCGGCGTTCCATTCCACTTGTGCATCTTGGACTATCTTGGTCGCAGTGAAACTCTGAAGCTTTGGAAACACAAGAACAAGAGGCTGCTGTCATATTACTTTGGACAAGAGATCCAACTTGCGCAGTTCCTTCGCTACAATTCCGTGCCCCTTAACAATATCAGCCCCCCCAGACATTGAAACCTCAGCCCATCTCAGCCCGTGTCAGTCCAATACTTTCATGCATGTTAATGTTGGAGCGCACAGAATTCCGCCTGAATCGCTGTGCCAGGTCCGTTCAGTAGTCAGATGGAGTGTCGTAAAATGTAACAAACATGGCACCGTCCCTGGAAAGTGCAGAAAAGATTGTCGGATGTTGTCGGATGTTGCAGATGATGGTGTTCGGAGAACATGTGAGATATGGCACACTCCCTACCGCTGTGTCGTTGTTTCTTCGTGTTGGGCGATCCATTCTGCCACTGACTCATGACGATCTATGCAACGTCACCTCTGGCCAAAATAGGTAAGAGCATTGAATTCCACCACGCTATGTGGCACCTGTTCGTGCGGCTGCCTGGTATTGCAACAACATTTGGAGCACGGCTTCAGGAACAATTGCATTCATTTGCATTCAGTGATTTCAAATGATTTCAATGTACCCTTCAGTGTCCATCTAGCCTTTCCGGTGAGATCCGGTGAGTCATGAGGTCTTCATTGGCTCCGGCTTCATGTACTGCGTTTGCTTGTTGGAAGTGGCTGCCAGGCGAGAGCAGTTGCCTCATTGGAGCTGCCCAAGATTGTTGGGAGAATTGCTGTAGTCATTGCCTTTTGTAGAAGTGACCGATCATTGTTAATCAGTGTTCAAAAAATTTGGAGTAATGCAAGAGCAATACTTGATGACTCTATATCAAAAGAAGCTGGATTCCAACAGTAACTTTGGAGTCCACTTCCACACGGAGCATGCAGTTTCTCACAGACGGATAAGTTCTAAACTTAAGATCCGTCAGGAAAGATGTGCGAACATTGCAAAGACAAACATAAGAATAACACATATACAAATCGTATCAAAAAGCATCAGGTCATGCCAGGTTAGCTAGCAGCTAGCAGGATACAGTAGGACAGGTTGGGAGTTTCACACAGTTTGTTCCTTCAGATCCGACTTTGTCGTGGAGAGGCCGCCATTGAAGGAGCAGATGCTTTGCGATTCTGACTGATGCGTTTGGAATAGCATCAGAGTTGGAACATGTTGGAACGTTGCCTGCTTCCCAGATCTTCCCAGCACATCCCATGGAACGATGTCTGGACTTGCATGCTACTTGTGCATGGCTTTGGCCATTGTGCGCGCTATGGCGTGCGTATAGTGGCTGAAGATGCTATTTCAATCTTGAAGACATCAAGACATGCAGGATCTAGAATCTCATCATATCTATCCGCAAATACTCATAGATCATATTCATGACATATATAAGTTTAATCATGTTTAATCCGTTTCACCATTAGTATCAGTTGTCTTCAATCTTGAAATACAGACTAGCTCCCTTCCCTTTGAAGCGTTGGGGAGTTTTGAGAGGGAGCCAAACGATTTCGCGTTGCAAGGTTTTCTCAACATGAGCGAAGAAAAACCCAGAGCTATCAGAACATTTGCGTTCTTTTGTTCCAGTTCGCTTTGCAAATTCTTGGCAATCAGCAAGCTGGGTGAAATTCGAGCAGCTAAAGTTCGAGCAAAGCCTATTCAACGTCGGAGATGGATCTCTGGCTGTCCCTGGACGTCACTGGTATCCATCTTCCTTCCATCACTTTCGAAATCTTTCGAAATCTTTCAATATATTTGCATTTTTGATGCCAAGCTTCCTATGTGCTGCAGCAAGATGCCCCACTGCGGAGGTTCCTTGCGTTTGCTGAGTCATGTGGCATTCTATACGCTTCTGCGCGATTCTATGCAATTATATGTTTTGAAAAAGATCAGATTTGAAATCTCTTAAAGAATCAAGCCTCAAGGAGGGGCCATGTGAAGCTAAAACAAGTACAAATCATTCCAAAAAAAATAACGAAGGCATTGAAACTGTTTGAAGGTCTATTAGTTTATTAGTGTGGGGGCAAGAAATTGTAAGCATGCCACAAGATACAAGCTGTTTGCTCCAGGGGGCTCAACTTGTGCTTTGGAAACTTTGTGGATTCAAGGCGAAGTGAAAAAGTATGAGCAAGGTGATTTGCGTTGTGTTGTGTTCCAGATGGTTTGCGCCATTTTTGATCCCTGAGCAATTTGCACATGGAGATTTGCATGTTTGATGGCATTTTGGTCAGTTCAGCGCAGAGCAAGGGGGCCGCAAGCGAATCTGAACTTGCGGTCGTTTTTGCCTGTGCATTTTGTTCAGACAGGGTGTTCCGGTGTTCCAGACAAGAACTGTGCTGTAGCCAGGACCGCACTTCAAATACGTTAAAACTCTCAGCAGCCACAGAAAATGACAGGAACATATGAAGAGTTGGCAGCTAGATAGGATCTTTTATCTCCATGCCGTCCATACCTTAGATATGTCCCGTCCCTCACCTTCGCAGCAACATCCGGACCCTTGCATCTATGGAATCTATCGGCTTGCACATGCACTTGCTATCATCGAGGTTCACATTCTGCACATCACGTAGCCTTTCGAACTGCTTCCTGGCCATCAGCCACAGCTTCTAGAGTTCTCAATGGGCTGTATCAATGCTGTGCAGAAGGTGTGGAAAATTATGGAAAATCTTGCCGGTGTACCTGAAGTGGGAGCCGTGTCATTTGTCAGTGGACACTCACGGTGGATCTAACCACCTGGAGAAATCCCAGGTGGCCAGGTTTTGCTTCATGCCCGTCCTACTTTGTCGTCCCTTCCGGCCCCGCAATTGTTTGTGTTGTCCTGCCATTTTTTGTCGTTCAAGAGATGCTACAAGATCCTTAAAGTCTATTTTCGAAGGTGCTTATGTTCGGGGAGGGGCAACCTTCATGGACGACTGGTGCTATTGGTTGATGATTTTGCAGCAATTTTAAGGTGCTGCCCTGAATTTGTAATAGAACCACGAAAAACGATTGAACTCTATGGCATACTATGGATTCTTGTGCGTCCTTCTGAGTCCTTCTGGGTCCAAATGGATGATGGATATGACAAATGCACGAGGCTCACAGTTATGATAGTGAAAGTGTTTGATGTGTTATGTGTTTGAAATTGTTCTCTATACATTCATTGTTGCTCCTGGACTTACCTTGGCTACTATTTTGATCTATCCTGGACCCTACTGTGTTCACACGGAAGCTGTACGCAGCGCAGTTCACATTTGCAAAGACAGTGACCTGTGCAAAAGCACAAAGATTGCCGAGATTGCTGCGAGCACCCTGTGCGGCCTCACATGGCCAGACCTATCGGATCCCATCGGTAGTGTTTCGTCCTTTGGATGTGCAAACTCTGAGGTGCCTTGAGATTCCTGGGGTTACACAGATCCAGTCAGCAAGCTACTCAGTAGCGTATAGCTTAGAATAGCTTAGTCATGTTTTGTTTCATGGTTTGGTTCAAGGTTCCTGATTTGGGGCCTGCTGGTCTGCTTGTGTAACCCTACGACATCCCACTACTAGATACTAATGACTGTTGCTTGGCCAAGGCCTTTTTCCTGTGAGATTCTGTGAATGCGGATGCACAGAGTAGGCGAATGATATCGAACATAGTGCTGGTCCGCATCAATCAATGGACAATACAAACAGCGGATCCGAGCAGAAAAAAAAGGATATTCGGTGATGGATTTTTGCATCAGGAATGGACCCCCGATTCACATTGTGACGGTGTTGAGAACAGGGAATAAAGCTGTATGTTGAAAAGCCACTTCTCGTCTCTTGCATAATATTTTGGCAGATTTGGGAGGGAGTTGCAAACAGAGCTCCGAAGTGCTTCACTACGTTTGCGAGGTGAGATGAATCGTAAATAATCGTAATATATTGTATACAATTGTATACATCTATTCATACATACGATTCGTATGTGTCTTTCTGTGTGTGTGTGTGCGCGCGCTCAATTGCATGGCCGTGGCTTGAAAAAGCTGTTGTTTTGATTTATTGTGTAATTATCACAGATAGTCATGAACGAGGTGTCATAAGTTCTTATTGTTATTACTTCAAAGTTAAAGTATAAGGCCCTTGGGGCTGCAAGTCCAGATCCTTTACAGAAAACATGGAGATACCTGGAGCTGGTTTGGATGTGTGGTGATCATTGGATTTTGTCCATGGCAATGGTGTATGCACAGCTTTCCTTTCACGGACCCAGCTGAAGTTCTTGTGAGCTCTGCCATGTCAAAATGTGAAGGCATGGACCTACTCGGAAATGGCTCCGTGCTGGCACTGGGGCAGGCAGGAACAGCGCCCAAGAGGCGTTGCTGGCAGTCCACTGACACCAAGGCCCTTTTCAAACCGGAAAAAAAAAACAGTTATATAATTATATAATAATATATAATGATTAGCTTTGAATTGAAATAATTAGTAAAGGCTGAGAATTGAAATCCTTTTCAAAGGTAGAAGTGGTCGTGGATAGAATTTGGTTCTTAGCTGTTTTATGGACAGACACAAAAACGCAGGTTGAGTTGCATGCTTTGCAGGTCAGGAAAGAGCAAGAGTGGCTGCACCTTGGCGTGAGATGGTTTATTTGAAGTGAGATGCACTGATTTTGAAATACATAATAGCTATTTAATAGCTAATATATAATTATTGTAATTATAAAGTATAAAATATATATATATATTATATATATATAAAGTATTATATATATAAAGTATAATATATATATAAATATTATCATATATCGAAGTTGATTGGTACAGTGTGCAGGGCAGTGTATGGCAATGTCAGTTCACTTCTCTACTGGTACACTCGACAATGAACTCGGTAAAGATGCTTGTACACTTAGTGAAGGAGCGTATAGAAGCTGAAGCAACCAGTTTTTGAGAACACTGAAAACATTTAAAGCCAAAGACTTTCCTGTTTGATAGAAAGGCATGAACAAATTGATACAGATATAAGGTCGCATACGAAGTCCATCCAATGTTCAACATTCTCTTCCAGGTCCAATCGAGTCGCACACAAGGAAGGCGCAGCTAGGGAGGGGAGAGAACCAAGCTCTGGAGGCAATTGCAAAGATACAGCAGACACTCTTCCAATTTTTTGAAATAGTTAAGGGCCCAGTCAGATGGCAATGCTCATATGCGTTGAAGCCGCTAGCCGCTTGACATTTCCGGTAGCAAAAGGCACAATGTGCACATGACGCATTGATCCATCGCAACTCGCGAGATCTCGCGAGACAGCTTGATATATCTGAAGGTCTGAAGGTAACGCTACAACTGGATACAACTGGAGTTAGTACGTATCCCGCAGTTTTCTCGTTGAGCGGAACCTGTCACAGGTGGCGAGAGGTCTGGGTCGCAGTTCTAGATTCGTGTATATTGTTGTGTTGTACTTGCACCGTACACATAGTGTTTGCGAGATCGAGCAACGGCGTCTGTATTTCAATATTTCAATGGAACTATTATTGTGCCGCAAACGTTGGGATGAGCAGAGGTGCTGTGAAGCGTATTCAAGCGCTGGCATGTTCGTGTTTTTCTTCTGTGAGTATGGCGCAATTTTCCTCAGGTTTGCACTGTTTGACAGCTAAGGTGGTGTCGCTTGGAAGCGTTCTTAGAGCCTGGGATCTCAGTGGGTCCAACTGGGTCCGAAAGAGTTTTGAGAGTGTCCGGCAAGTAGTCCTTTTCCAGTAGCATGATGTAATGCAATTATATGCAATTGCATTTTGTTTGAGACCCCTGCAGTCTTCATATTTGGTAGCAAGCACAGGCAGCAACATTTTTTGGAATTCAGCCGCTTCAGCCGCAGAATTCATGATTTTTTTTACAAGTTTGTTGCATTGAACGATTTTGGACCACCACACCTGAGAGCACTTTGTGCTGCATGACATGCATTAATTGCGAAATGCACATGCAAGTTTGTCCGGTCCAATTGATCAACATCTTTATGGGTTGTCTGAAAGTCGCAGAAAAAACATGTAGAATGATAGATCACTGAACCGCATTGAACCGCCACTGAGACCTGTCGCATCTGATCGCTGCCTGTCTTTTGCAGCTGCAATAAGCTCTACTTTCAATGAAGAATTATTTCAAAATGCTGAAAGATTGCAGAAATAAAATTCACATCTCATTTTTTTAAATAAAATTTGCACATATTTGCACATTTCTACGATCTTTGGGGACCTGAGGAGCTTTGATGCTCACTTCCAGGCTGGAGCACATGTGATCGTGTGATGAGCAACATGTTTCATCATGTTTAACATAGACTATGGATGAGTGTCGTTTGTCTACAGAATCCAAAAAAAAGTGGGTTGAAAACATTGTTCGGAAGAAACGCATCAAGTCATCAAACCAACAGCTACAGTATCCTTGGAAGTCTAGAAACATCCGATCCGGTCATGAACCCACCACCAAAAACAGTGACTTTGCGCACAAGACAAGATAAAACGCATTAAAATAATGACAAAATATGACAAATAATTTATGTCTATGATATGTTTTGAGATGTTTTGTATAGTTGTGTTTGATCGAAGTGGTTGAAAGAGTGTGTTTTTGGCGGTTGGCTGTCTGCCAGTCTGGAAATGGAAGCCTTTGATACGTCATTGTTCCGTGTTTAAGACCTGCAAATACCTGGTTCGAGAGGGCGTTGCACCATATTTTTTCCCGAGACCGGTCTGATCATCTTGTTTCCCGGTTGCAAATTAGTTGTCAAATTGTCAAGAGTTACAGTTTTTCATTGTTTTTCAGATATTCCGTTCCTCAATATTGAGCCGTTGCACATTTCAATATACGTGATCTTCAAAAGTCAGGAGGCTCCTCAGCGAGAGAACCGCCGTGTTCTTGGGTTCAGCTCAAAGTTTGTTTCACCGTGTGTTTTGCATAGAAACATAGAAATGATGAAATCCGGAATCCCGAAAGTGCTTACTCGGACCTTGGATGCTCTTAAACAGTTTAAACAGGGGATAACAGGGGTTTTGCGCAATTTTGATGGTTTTTGTGGATGAAGGTGATGTTGATGTTTCATTATATGTCCATTGAATCCCAGTTGATGAACATCCCTGGAGGAACAAGACTCCCACTGGATATGGAGTCCGTGATACTGTAGGTACCTTGAAAATAACACCACAACCGCCTTGGAAGGATTTGGAAGGGCCACAAGCCACATGCATTGCAAGGAAAACTTGGCATGATGTGGCATAAGATGCAGAGCAATTCCAAGTCCAAGGCTCTAACATTGCAGCGGAAGTGGCCGCAGCCCTGGGGTCAAGGGTGGGAACAAGTTGTTTGGCTTTCCTGGTGAAGACGCGTGAAAACCATGGATTTCTGATGATTCGGACTCCGGACAACCACTGTATTCATGTAATGTAGTTGCACTTCCCAACTCTGTCCATAGAACTGAATAATCTTCATATCTTGCAACTTCGCAATGATTACTAAATGATGGTGCATGCTTTGCACCGGTCCAATCAGGTTTCGCCGGATTGCAGCTTTTCACTGCATTTGGAGCTCCAAAAGGCAGGGCAGCAACGGACGGTTCCAGAATATGCAAAGAATAGGTCTATGATATTGTATACACTATGTTCATGTTTTTTTCTAGAAGAGATCCAAAGCATTTGATAACTCCATTTAATTCCCCCGTCTGGAACAGCCAGACAAAGATATAATTATAAGAGATTATAAGAGTAATTGAAAAACGGCTTCAGAAAGAAGACCAGTCAAACTTAGACCCCTGCTTCAATCTATTCGAACATATTCCAAATATATAAGGGTAGGGATTCTTGGTCGTGGTAGTGAGTCAGTGAGGCTGGCCGTGCAAAGAAGTCGTTAATATTTTGAGCCGTTTGAGAGTTGTTTGACAGTTTCTCGTATTTTCCCGTCATTTAAGATGCTTGAAAGGTAGACTTGGAAGTTCTCAGCCGGAAGGCTGGTTCCGCTCCAACTCGTAGCCGACACCATCAGATGTTGGAAGAAGATAGCGAAAGCAACGGGTGGAATGATAAATTATCGCGCAAGAAATTGAGTCGTAGGTGAGAAACATTGGGTTTCCATAATAGAATCAGAAGGTAGATGATCAAATGACAAGGTTCTTTGCATGGAAACCAGTCGCTGCAAATAGCTGTTTACAAGGATTGGTTGGAGAACTGGCCAGGATGGCCAGGAAAAACCGCAATGGATGCCTTGTCAGGTGCTCAACTATGGTGCTGGAACCTTGGACTCCTGCAGCACGTGGTGTGCAGACATCCCATTGCTATTCAGATGATTGCAAACATATTGATTATATCCTATTAATTTATACCAGTAGTACCGCGCAAGGCGGTGGCGGAAGTTTCAAAACTAGGAAACCTATAGGAGAGATTGGTTGTTGTGAATCCGGGATGGCAGAGCGAATCCACTGATGGACCAAAAGGTGCTTGAGGTCTCCTCTCTTTCTCTCTCTTTCTCTGACTATCTACCTACCTACCTATC
>Ga0126342_10014354_pt1 | contig 13991 bp, 10 predicted proteins | sample Cyp1metagenome_FD_92528 | JGI IMG/M metagenome (GOLD analysis project Ga0126342, IMG submission 92528) | Coral microbial communities from Lord Howe Island, Old Settlement Bay, Australia - Cyphastrea 1 metagenome | ecosystem: Host-associated > Invertebrates > Cnidaria > Coral ...
GAGGAGGAGGAGGAGGACGAGGCAGGAGGCAGGAGGAGGCAGGAGGAGGCAGGAGGAGGCAGGAGGAGGCAGGAGGAGGCAACTGACATAAAATCTAACAACCCTCACCTGGCAGGTGGGGAAAAAGAACATGATATACCCCCCCCGTAAATTCACACAGATGTGGAAACCCACCATCTGTACACAATTTTCCTAGCGAAACCATGGCTTTTCCACATCTATGGTAGTTTACCCCAGGGTAACTCACAAACGTTAGAGAATGGATGATTCCCACTAACCAGCAATGGTGCGCTAGTTATGACTACATGAAGGCGATCCATGGATAATTTGATGTGCTTTAGCCTTAGAAAGTTACGGGTTTGTCTGAAGATTTGGAACCCCACACTGACAGGGTTCATCAAAAAATGTATAGGTCCCTCAAAAAAAATCCATGTTGAAACATATGATTCTCATACATTCTGCATTTATCACTGGTTGGTGGTTTCAACCCCCCTGAAAAATATTAGTCAATGGGAAGGATTATCCCATATATTATGGAAAATAATCCAAATGTTTGAAACCACCAACCAGTTTATCATAACTTACCCTTACCAATTCTCTGATTGCTATACTTTCAAACGTCGGAATCGTCTTGGTGGCGACACCGACCACAAACATCCGAGAGACACAACAGGCAACGATGACGATGAAATTGAAAATACCAACCTCAGTTAGGCAACGATTGCCGGGTAACTGCAGAAATTAAGGGTCTAAAAAAACATGTTGAAACCATAAATCCGTTGCAGGATTGATGTCTGGGTTGATTTCCGTGGCAAAAATCGTGCGGAAGGTTCTCTTGCAAACATGGATGTTGTGAGAATGTGATGAACCCATACACATATGCAACAAAAACGGGAACACACTAAAAAAATATGCTGTTCGGCTTGATGGTTCAAGTTCCATGTTCAATAGTACCTGTTTCGCACGTTCAGTGACAATTGGCATGGAATCCAAAAACGAATTAACCTTATCAATATTTCAGAAGCATACAATTTCGACACACGGCTTAGTCATAGTGCTCTTCAATTACCAGGAAAAGGCTGGAAAACTAATTATATCAATGTGGTTGAAACAATAATAACCCATCCCCCAGTCATCACCATAGATAGATGGTATGTTTACCATTCCCAAATGGGCAGTTTATTATTGTTTTAATCACATCATATCTGGATAAATTACAAAAAAAAATCACTAACCTGAATCTTGCGGCCATTTGGGGATGATTTCCCTAAAATAAACCATGATTCCCAGTGAGGGAGAACAGTGAGGTCGTTATAATTTACCCAGCATCATATACAATATATTACAGTAATGTGGGAGTAAATCAACTCATGAACCACAAATGAGTGAAACAAACGTGTGAAGAGTTGGGTCGGAAATGCCTAGGCCCAACTCATAGGCCGGTCATACGCATGGCACCAAATAGGTCAGGTAGATGATGGTAGATGTTTTTCAAACTGGATTTTGCATGGGTCAAACCCGGTCAAACAACGTCATGCAAAACCACCCATGACTGGGAATGGGTGGTACCATACTACCTATAAAAATGATCATGACTGAGGGACGGTGCAAATGGCATGGTTTTACCCACATCAAATTAGTTATTCTAAGTGTGATGCACGCCAAAAATGAGTTTTTGTGGGATCAAAAATCAAAATGGTTCAAACATGTCTGCAAGTTCCAACATGCGACAGGTGCAATATGGCGCAACCATACCAAAACCAAAGCTGCCACAATCTATGGTTCCCTTAGTTCCATTTCTATTTTTCAAATGGAACCCCAAAGGCCTTTTTTCCAAGTTCGGAGAATCATCTGTAGGACCCCATCCGAGATCATTTCAGAGCAACCCCTAAACTCTTTTAACAGTGTCTCTTTTAACAGTGAAACATGATGATATAATATCTTATAGATCGTCGTTTCCCACATACTCCGCAGGTCTCTAACTTTCTTCAACTTTCCAAGTCTATGAGTAGTAGAGGTTGCTATATCCCAATATTTTCCAGGTTCCATGGTAGCTTCAGGTGAGCCATGAACAATACCACTACCCCATCTCGTCAAACACTGGTTGAGAAGTTTCCCTACCTATTAGACCATGTCCTATAATGTGGGTAAAACAATAATAAACCATCCCACATTCATCACCATTTTTATAGGTGCTATGTTTACCATTCCCAGGAAAATGGGTGGTAAACATGGCATTGGCCAGTACCCACAAGAAATGCCATAAATCCATCAACATCTACCCTGACCTCTTGGGTAACTTGCCACCTCGGGCGTTTCAATGGCTCAGGTACCCCCTGGTAATTTAACATAGCTATTGAAAATTACAATTTATAGTCGATTTTCCCATTAAAAATTGTGATTTTCCATAGTTATGGGACAGTTTACCAGAGGGTAGATCTCTTAAGCCCAGAAACCGCCCGGGCGGGCCAGAGGATGGCTCTCGCAGGGTTGCGGTAGAGGGTGGCGTTGCTGGCGGAGCTGCCGGTCATTAAGGCCATCCAGAGGTACCTGGTTGTCACTGGTTGTGCTGAGCCATTCACATGTCATAAAAACGGTACCCTCTGGTTATTTAACATAGCCATGGAAAATCACCATTTTTAATACGTAAACCATCTATAAATGGCCATTTTCATTACTTATGTTAGTTTACCAGAGGGTATACGGTATCAATGATATCCCCAATCTAAATGGGAATGGGCTTTATAAGAATGTAACGTGGATACAATGGGGATATCATCAACATCAGGGTTTTTTAATGTTTTTTAAGGGATATCATATGGGATATAGTGGGAGTTACCCTCCAGTAAACTAACAGTTTAACTGGAAGATCAGCATGTTGAATAGGGCCTTGTTTTTTTAGGCATCTATCCATGGCTACCATGGCTACCATAGCTATGTTGAAATTGACCCATAAATTGGTCAGTCAACTGGGCTGCATCAGGGTGGACTGACCATGATCATTCCCCATTGAGCCCAGCCACCCGAGCGCCACGATGTTGAAGGTCCGCTGCCAAAGAAAGGCCACAATGATGGAGATCCAACAGAGGATGGTGGCAACCCAAATCATGAAGAGTTTCCTCTGGGGCCGGCCGGGGGATTCATAGGTTGAATCATAGGTTGAATCATGGTAGGTTTTTCGACTCCAATGATGAGGTTTTTCGACAAAAATGTCTTGTTTAAGTCTATATTCGTTTTGAAATGGTTTTAAAGTTTAAGTTTAATGCATGTTGTTTATCAGGCCCACCTTGTTGAGGGTCGAAAATCACTTCTGGCCGGAGCTAAGGGTTCCAAATCACTCAAAAATGGAAAGGGCAAACAAGGACCCATGAGTTATGAAAAAGACCCTGGTTGATTGGCTAGGGAAATATACTAGCTGGGTTACTGGGGATTATGAACTAACCCATATTCGGGAAACCTATCAAACCAAGTCTGGTTGGTGGTTTCAACCCCTCTGAAAAATATTAGTCAGTTGGGATGATTATTCCCAATATATGGACAAATATAAAATGTTCCAAACCACCAACCAGAAGTAGTATAATCCATATTAATCCATACCTCTGCGTCAGGAGCTCTCCTATCATTTTCCAGCGGGGGATGTTCAAAAACTATGTCTTTCCCTCAGCCACTAGTATTTGTTCATCAAAAAGCAAAATAACTTTCCCAGCCATTCTTCGGGGCGCAGTTCTCGATGCAGTTCCAGTTACTAGTGGGTATAAAACCCCAAAAAGTCATAGGGCATCATAGGGCTAGCCTATCCCAACTCCTGGAGGTTACCACCATGGTTAGTTACCACCAGGAGTGAGAACATGGACTTAGGATAACCCTAACCATGGTGATAACTCAAATATATCCCATCTCCTAACCTATGCCATGCCCATTTTCTGCACCACACTACTCACACTTCCGCCCATTGACCCCGTTGCGGATCGCCGTGTCTCAAGTCCGAGTGCTTCTCCTCTTCTGACTCGCTCCTGTAGATCAAAGGCAAGCTGCCAGGGACTAATGCGTAGATATGGCTTAATTGTGGGTTAATAATGAGTTCATAATGGACTAATGATCAATAATGGGTTGATAAAGGGTTAATCATGGGTTATTAATTATTAATGGGCATTTCATGGGATATCCTTGGTAATTTGCTACATAGCTATGGGAAAATGGTTCATTGAGTTCGATGATTTACCTTTAAAAATGAGATGTTCTATGGCTATGTTAAATAACCGGATGATATTGGGCAAGGTTGATAAGCCCGTGTAGTTGGGGTTGATGGGGGTGAATAACTCCGCGTTGTAACCTTTGGGGATGGCACGTGTCCTCCAACATAGCCCACTTGAAAGTTGGAGCATTCCAACTTCCATCCGCCAAAAAATCCAACTCTACATCAAGATCATCAAGTCCAAACTATTATTGTATTGTATAATGAATTTTTGTTTCGCCTCTCCACTTTCATTCATCAACACCCGGGTCCTGCATCCCAGTGGCTCCAAGATGTACTTGAAAATCAAGTCACAGAGCCTCTGCAACCACTTCGACCGGCCTGGCCCCTCCGACGACTCATCGGGACTGGACCGGGGCCGATCCCAAGAGGTGTGCAAGACCCAGCAGAGGGCGAAGAAAAGGATGAACTTTGGCACCTTGGAAGATTGGCTCCTGGAAAACATTGGGAATATAATTTTGTATATATATATAACTATATATATAACATATATATATATATATATAACCAACTAACCATAGTAAATATATATATATATATGAAACAATGTACACAGCCATTGTGGTGATGAAATAGCTATAAATTGAGGACATAATATGAAGATTCGTATCACAACGGCAGTTGGACTGGGTTTTTGGCCACAAAGTTCCCTTTTCGGTACTACCCAAAACAGAATCAACCATTGCAATAAGACAACCATTGTTGTATGAAATTACTGGCTGATATCCATAGTTATGTTCGTTTACCATAGGTAATTACCGGGAATCTCCATCATTTGATGGGTATGTTTATGGTTATGGCTAATTGATTTATAATTGGTGGTACGGTGGGAGGCCATACCATCAATATGTCATGAATAGGTCTATGACCTCCATGAAAATTTGCAGTATATAATTACCGTTAATTACCATGAACCGTAGCGGCAATTATATATTGGAGTAAGTTATAAAATTACCATGATGGAGTAACTTAACATGATTAGCATGATGGAGTAACTTACTATCAAGTTACACAATTACCATTTTATGATTAGTTACTCCATTTTTATGAACATTACTTCATGAAATATCCCAATATACCGCACTAATAATAGACCATTCACATATCCATGTCCATTACCCTCTGGTAAAGTAACATAGCTATAAAAATCACCATCGTTAAGTTCGGTAAATCGACTATTTCTATGTGCCATTTCCATCCATTTTCGCTAGCTATGTAACAAATTACCAGAGGGTAATCACCATCAATTCACTATTAGCCATTTATAACCACCATCAATCACCACTAATTCACTATTAATCACCATTAACCATAGATATTCCCATATTAATCACCACTAATTCACTATTATATAATCACCATTAACCAGCATTAAATCTCCCATTCATCCATTGATCCATATCCCCATCATCTCCGGCCGTACGCCAGGACACCCGCAGACCACACTCCAGGCACATCCAGTAGACCACGTCGCGGCCACAGCGCTGCCGCTGGGTCAACCAATCCGCCTGCGAAGCGCGAATTCTTAAAGCGTCGAGGAAGTGATGTCTGGGCGTATTTGGGTTGTGAAGAATGGGATGTTTGTTGAGTTTTGGATGGTTTTAATGAGATTTAAAGTCGATTTCATCTATTTCAACTGGGTGTGGGATGATTTTCGCGCTGGTTTCAATGGCGTGTTCATTGGATTTTGGTGCGTTCAATGGGGTTTCATGGGATCTTAGTTAGTTGATGGGAATCTAAGTGACATAATGGAATTTTATGATAATGTTCAACCAACACTAAATGCAGAAATTATGTATAGATGAGCAATTACGAGGTAGAAAGATGCAGAATATACCCCCCAGTACTCAAACATGGCAATTGCAAATCCCAAAGTTATCCTACATTCTAGATGGTTTTCCCACGAACATCTCCATTTAGTTCGGGGATTTCCCAGCCAGCCATGGCTTAGAATGCTGGCTGACTGAACGCTTCAATACATGTTCCAGGAATGTTTCATTTGAAAATATGGCATGATCTGGTGGGTACCTTGAATCACACAGAACATACCCCGGTAAGGCAGCTACATATGGCACTACCCACTTACCCCCACACACACATGACAACGTGATATATATGATGTGCCCAATTTGAAAAGCACTTGGGATGCAGCACTCGCCACAAAAGAAAAAGCTGGAATGCTTTTGAAGAGCACTTGGGATACAATGTACCAAAAGGACTGGTTTTGAAAACAACATGCATTTGAAATGCTCTTGTGATGCACTTTTAATATGTTCAACATATTATATTATTGGCAGGTATGCCAAAAAGATTCTTATAAGCTTAGACACCACTAGCCAATGCCTGGAGAATGATCCTGCACCCCCCGTGCGGAAGTGTGCCATGCACCTGCTCGAAGTGTTGCGCTTGCGCGTGGCCCGTGATGTTCCGCGGCGTGCTGGGGTTCCAGGGGTCATAGTTCCTGGAGCTGAGAGACTGATGGATTTCCAAACCCTTCAGGCGGAATAGACCTTGACCTTCACAGAAATACCTTGTTTCAACATCAAAAAATATGTATTTCTCCTACCGGTTTGGTTATCAAGAAGTCATTCATCCAAAACAGTCTTCGTCTGGATTCTGTGTCAGTTTTCAAGTGTCTCGAATCCACTTTGGATACATTTAAAATGACCTCTATACGTGCGTGCCAGGCAATCACATGATAGAATGATGATATATAGAATGTTGGATGAATAATCTGTTGCAACTTTGATGTTTTTTGCCACATGTTTGGTTGTTAATCCTAACTGACCAGCCAAACATTTCTTGGGGCCGGGTATCTAAGATTTCCAGTCCGTGAAAACCTTAATTCAACGATTTTAACGGAGGATTTCTTGCTCACGATTTCTTGGTTTACTGCTTAAAATTGACTTTGGTTGTTTGGCATCTAGAGGGAGTAATGTAAAATAGATCACCCGGATTTATATATATATATATACCCTCTGGTAAACTGTCACATAACTATGGACAATCACCGTTTTTAATGGGAAAAATCACTATAAATGGCCATTTTCAATAGCTATGTTAGTTTACCAGAGGGTTATATTATATATATATAATTGTATATACAGTATCGAGCAATTCTATGGATACAACCATAGCTCTCCCTCCAAGGCCCCATCCTGCACATCTCCCATAGTGCGATGCTGTCGGGCACGGGTTTGGCAGAGAAGCCTCCCGTCGGAAGTGCCGAAGAAATACAGGACGTCTGGATATACCCAGAAAATGCGAAATATTATGGGAAATAATGGGATATTATAATGGGATACATTATTATCCTGATTTCTAGATTATTAAAATGGGATATTATTGGGATAATATTATTATGGGAAATATCTGGATATTATTATAGCCATAAATAATGACAATCATCACAATAATATCACAATATATCCAGAATATCATTATAATATCAGGCTTGATGACATGTGATGATTGGGAAGATATTCCTGATATTATAATGATATTATCTTGGGATATATTGGGATGATATTGAGTTTTTTTTTGGAATCTTCCCACTCTGGTTATTAATGATATTGTTGGAATGATATTGAGAATTATTATATTCCAAATATGATGTACACAAATATTGCCATCAATGATTGAACAATTGTCAACTTTATTGATAGCACATCGATGAACACTTAACATACACAGCAATCAATGGATGAGTAATTTGATATTATAATAGTATCCATACTGTATACATATTGTTCATCAATAACTGTTCAATTATCACTTTTCAACAGGTAAAACTTGAGTCATTTAAGACTTCTAGGGATACTTTTTATTAGGTTTGACAAGTTCTTTTGAATAATGTCCCTTCACAATGGTGATAGTCAAGTCAACAAAACTGGCTAGTTATTCTTCAAACAGTTCTTCAGAGTGAAGTCGAAACCACCAAAGAACCAGCCAGTGATGTGGGGACTAAGGCTTCACAAAAATACCAACATTAGGCTTAATTCCGTTGATGTCTTAGTACTCAGATGTAAGGAGTACTTGTGGTTAGCTGCAATTTGGTATAGATAAATCTAAGACCTTGCCATCTGGAAACTTAACTAAATCTGAAAATCCTCTATTTTCATGGGCCATCTTCATCTATTTTCCACAGCTAGCTGTGAAATTACCAGAGGGTACCCATTGTTGTTCCTCTTACAAATCGGATGGATCATCTTCACGATAATCGTGGCCGAGGCATTCATCCGCTTTCCATAGGCCTATCCTTTTTTTTTGCCTTTGGAAAGTATTTATAGAATCTATGGTTAATATGCCTTTATCTTCCTTAATATGCCTTATATGTAATATATCTTTTGTTGGTTTTGAATCGGGTACATGCCTTCAATTTTGAAGAAAGGCCCTTTGGTAATTCAACAGTAGCTATGAAAAATCATCATTGCTTATTCGTAATCCATCGAACTAAACGTGCCATTCTATCAATTTTCCATGCAAAATTTGGATTGTCATAGCGTGAATGAGATACTATCTATGTATATATGTATAATATATATATATTATATATATTATGGAGGTTTCCTGAAATAGGGGAACCAGTTCTCATCCATGTATAGATTTTCCCTTTTTTCCCACCATCCAGCTATTGGGGTACCCCGGGTACCCCTCATGACCATGGAAATCCTCCATTTTCCGATGGTTTTCCCACAGGTTTTCCCGTGGTTTAGCTATCGCCTGCCATGGGAGGCAACCACAGGGCGGAGCACATCTCACCTCCCGGTGGACACGGCCATGCAACAGGAAGCCATTTATTGGAGGTACCTACCATATATAAGGCCTATTTTTGAGGCCTATGTAAGGGAATATCACCACAAAATATGGCCAAAAATATGGTACAGTACCTCCATTTTAGGATCCTGAAATTCCCATTGACAAGATAGCGTTCAGCTGCCTGAAAAAAGTGGCTGAATTCTATGGTTTATGGTAGATATAACTTGAGTTCATGGGGGTAAAAAATGGGTTATACCCTCTGGTAAACATACAAAAAATTATGGAACACCTACCATGTTTAATAGGTAAAACAACTATAAATGGACATGTTCAATAGCTATGTTTGTTTACCAGAGGGTACCATTTTTTTGAGGCCTATCCAGGCCTAAATTTCAGGGAGTATCCCACAAAATCTGGTCTGAAATATGGTACTAACGTACCTCTATTTTGGGTTCTTGAAATTCCCATTGATTTAGTATACTCCAAAATGATTTCATGTAGCTGAATGTACTTCAATATGTGTTGATATAGTTTCTATGCCTGAGTCTTTGCATGCAAACATACACATATGATATTTGTGTCTATGTCTGATATGATCAAATATAGTCAATCTATGTAGTTTTTTGCAATCAAAGTTTAATATTATGTATAATATGTATATATATATATATGTTGGCAACCTCAATAATGCCAAGACAGAAAGTTGTAAAATCCCACAGCACTAAAATTTGTTATTTTGATAGTGGTTGCCTATAACTTTCTGTAGTCATAACACACCACTCTCAACAAAACATAGCACTTAACTACTTGAAGCTTTTCTGAATCATTTTATGGGTTGCCTACAAATTGACATATATAATAAAACAATATACTGTAATACATGACTACATGACCCTTAAAAACATGGGAAGTGATAGAATCAACACATGTTTGGATGATGCGGATGCCAAGTTGCCAAGCATCCCGACAGCCAGACTGATGACCATCACCTCAGGGGAAGTGTTTGATGGGCTATTGAAGGATTTTACCATGGGATTCTCCCCCTCAAGTACAGTTTTTTTGAGACTTTGACCATGTTGAACCCTCTCTCTCTCTAGCCTATGGAAATGTTGTCTTCAAAACGCCCGGGTCATCCGGTTAGTTGGACGGATGACTTTTTTTTGGGGGGGTTCTTGTTCTGTGTCCTGGGTCAGGTCTGAACCAGCAAGACATGACATGGAAAAATCGAAGGTCAATCCTGGAATGAAGCATCTAGAACAACCAGCAGGCATAGCCAAAAAATATCAATAACTATGGGACTAAGTCAAAACAAATTCAACACTTGTCAACTCAAAAGATCAACGGTTTACCATGATTTAATCAGCACGCAGTGACAGAAAGCTGCCCAAATTATGGACGGATATCTTGGGTTTGTTGATCCCTGCCTATTCAAACACTTTCTCCAATCTAATCTAATCCATCCAGATATTGGGCCCGGTGCCATAATGAAGGGATACAGTACCCTCTGGTAGTCAAACATGGCTTGAAAATCGCCCATTTTTTTCAGATTCAGTCAAGTACAGTTGAGTTTCTCACTGATAAACCACAATAAACCTCCATTTATCGATGATTTTCCATATGTTCTCCAGGATTTTCCATGATTTTCCATATCTTTCCCATGGTTTTCCATGATTTAAAGCCCCATTTCGTTCGGAGAAAAAATCCTTCGTCCGGGTCACCTGGATCCAAAAGCGCGCTCGCTCTGGGAGCTGCCAAGGGTTGCTGCTCATAGGGGGCTTCACCATGCCACCTGGGGGCGAAACCATTGGAAGATGTGGATGTATACAAATGATATATATATGTGTGTGTGTCTCCCTCTCTCTCTCTCGTTCTCTCTCTTTCGCTCTCTTGCAAATATATATATATATGTGTGTGTGTCATGTGTATATATATAATATTCATGATATAAACATATGGAATATTCCCAAATCTTAGTGTGGCAAAACAAGGCTGATTAGATTCAGGTTGGTTCCGGCGTGATATGAAGCGGTCTTTTTTATCATCCGGTTTGAACCAGCATACGATTGTACTGGCCCATCTCAGCCAAGCCCTATCCAATTGTGAGGCAAAACAAATACCGTGACACTCTCCGGATCCGGCAATCCAATTTGGCTGGTAAGTGACCATGATTTTGGCAACATCAATACAAATAGCCTCTGGTTATGACTAACATAGCAATGGAAAATTCCAAAAATAAATGGAGGTATATAGCTGGGAAAATCATCTTTAAATGGGTAACATGTTCCAATTTCCAGATTAGATTAGCAAATGGTTGGGTATGTCGTGGTCTTCAACAAAGCAACAGCTAAAGTTGGCCAATTGGCAACCCACGACTTCATCCGAGGGGCCGCTGGCATAAAAACCACCCACCACGGCCAGACTTGGAAGACCTGACGTCATCAAACATGGCTGGCAAATACCCGAAGTACAACAGTGTGGAGTAGTATTACTAGATATTACTAGAGTATGGATCCAAATTTTGGAAGCCTAACAATTTAGGTTCCAGAGTCACAGGCCGCGAAGCCGCTGTCTTTGGCTTTGGCCTTCGAATCGGATCCGTAGTAATGATAGTCATGTGGATATCATGCAGGTAACGTAGTAAAACATATTGGGAATAATAGATTACTTAAAACTTCAAAACCATTTCTGGACAAATTAGCGGTATGTTTACTAAGTTATACTAACTTTAACTACTACTGGCAAATTGTTTTCCTTACTAACTCTATCTACCAGTAGTTTTATGGTTAATTAGGTTTGGCTTTACCCTCTGGTTATTTAACATAGCCATGGTATAGATGGCCCTAATCGAAATAGATGGTTTACCTATTAATAGCATGGTGATTTTCCATGGCAAACTGTTAGTCATAACCAGATGGTACTGTATGTGTCCATTAATTCACTATTAGCCATTAAAAAACCACCATCAATTAATCACCATTAATAACCACTATTAATCACCATTAGCCATAGATATTCCCATATTAACCACCATTAAATCACCATTAAATCACCATTAAAAACAACTGGCGGAATGGCGGGGCTGGGCCCCGCACACCAAACCGTCTCTTCTAAGGTGCAAATGACCTACGGCAGAGGGGGAACTGAAGAACTGGTTATGGTAAGATATCGTTAGAAAAAATGATAAGGAACTAACATTTATATGATAAATGATGATAAATAAGGACACGAAAAATGTGTGAACACTTAAATTGAAATTGATGTGTGTCGTGTCTAGTCTACTAGTATTGCAAATAGCAAACCCATGTATAAATGAGTATGAATCAGACTATCAACCATAGATGTAAACACCTTTTAACGTGTGGAAATCCCCTACCAAACCATGGTGACTCTTGGGTCTGTTCGATCTTTTAAAGGGGCAAAACCCAGTGCTTAAAGAGAACGGGGTAAATCCTTGAACTCAACGGGTCATTGTTCATATCAAACTGTGAAAATTTATCGCAATGTAATGCTGGTTATAGCCCAATAATAATAATCATGATGATGATAATCATCCCAAGCGATGTTATAACTTATAACTGTCAACCTAATGGTTATTCCTCGGGGGATCCAGTAATAGTAAACCAAAACGATAGAAACTTATGCTAATCTATGGGTGGGAGGTGGGGGCAAATTACTGTGCAGACATCTGGTTATCCAGTTATCCATCCTGTTTTTTGTTGAGGTCACTGAGTGAACATACTAATGCTAAACAGTAAAAAGTGTACATGTCATACCATAGTACACTTAGTAAATGTCATGTCATTTATCCAAATTATCTGGCAAATCCTGAAGTGATCCAAAATTAATCTAAGATCCTACCAAACAAAGATCATTTATTGGGAATCATATTCCCAGTACATTTATGGATCCAATGTTTAAAAAAAGTGTATCAACAGTCTACCATAAAAATTGGCCCTTGATCCATTGCCCGCATGGCAATCGAACATCTGTTATACCCTCTAGTAAATTAACATAGATCCTGCCAAATAGGGCTTGGAAGATTGGTTTCCACTAAAAATGGCATATGTTCAGGGTCAACAAGTTAATGTGCCAGAGAGTAAGTGTCACTATTCCATATTATTCCATTAATCAACTACTGTCAATCTAGCTATTGCATTTCACTGTTTAATGAAATAAACCCAATGCCATTAATGAAATCCCAAAGTACAGTAACTATTATCAATATGCTATTAAACTATCATTAATTCATTATTGGCTATTATTAGGTATTCTGATCTATTAATTTATTACTAATAATTACTTAGAATAACTAATATTTAAATATTACATATATATATATATATATTAGATGATTCTCCCTGTTGATAACTGAATAAATTTAAATCATAATCCACCGTTTATTCTTATTAGTTATCAACTTTTATTAACTATGATCAGTCATCATTATCCATTAAAAATACTAGCATGAACTAGTATCAACCGTTATTCATCCATTATTGTTGTTGATGTCAACCCCGGATTAATAAACCCTGGTTGATTACTTGTGGTGCCCAACTACTGATAAATGGCTACTAAAATGGTACCCCCTCCAATTAAACACAGCCTAGGGGTTTATTAATCCGGGGTTGACATAAATTATCAACCATTATTAACATGGATTATTACATATTATTACTAACAGCGGATTATCATCAGTCATCATTATCCATTAGTTGTTACTTAATTATTAATATATCCATTATATCAATTATATCCATTATCCATTATAATCATTACTCATTAATCCATTATCCACTGTTTAATATTGTTAATGGGATCATTATTCCCAACATACGGAAAAATAATAATAATAAACATGTTCCAAACCACCAACCAGTTAATTAGTTGTTACTTACTGTAATTATAATCATTAATCATTAATCCATTATCCACTGTTTAATAATGTTATAGTGGTTATCATTATCCAAATCATTTCATA
>Ga0126342_10014355_pt1 | contig 13991 bp, 14 predicted proteins | sample Cyp1metagenome_FD_92528 | JGI IMG/M metagenome (GOLD analysis project Ga0126342, IMG submission 92528) | Coral microbial communities from Lord Howe Island, Old Settlement Bay, Australia - Cyphastrea 1 metagenome | ecosystem: Host-associated > Invertebrates > Cnidaria > Coral ...
CGCTAACACAGCATTTCCCGCTTGAGCTTACTTGATGCTTCACACGCGCCAAGTTAGCACCAAAATGTCCATGTCACACCATGTGTTCCCAACGCCAAGTTAGTTGAATCTCAGCCCCAAAACACAAACACTAACATAGCAAAAAAAATAAAAAAAATAAAAATACTTTCAACAGGTAAGATTTCACGAGAGTACTCATTGCTATCGTCATACTTTAACTTCTCCTGGAAGGAATATGTTACCTACGCGATCGGAATCGCGCCCGAGTCAAGACGACGCTGCTTGTGCTTCTGAATCTCCGGAAGCGAGCTCCTGAGCAGCGAAAAAGGTGACGACTCGAAAGGATGGACGAACACTGAAGCAGTCAGAACTGCAAGGTTTGCTGTCAAATTTGGGGATATGTTGGAGGTACATCGCTTATAACCAGCGATGCAATATGGCAATTCTGGCAATACTAAGGCGCAAAGTTTGCAAGGTTTGGCATCATTGCCATGACTGGGTGAGGAAACCATGGCAGTTAATCACCAGGAACCATGGGGATATTGACCAAGGGTTGGTCCCTAACTGGGGTATCTCAAAATTGCAGATATTGCAGCTAAAAACAGCACTGGAAAATGATGATAGAAGCTAATACACATCGATAAGCCACGAGATTTTGGGAGCTGAGGCTGTGGCCCTGGAGAATCATGATAGTTACCCTAAAATTTGCACTACAAATGGGGGGGGTGTCCCACATCCCACATCCATGTTAGTTTGCAGGAGGCTACTCTATAAGATATCCCCAGTTCAGCTCACTGTCCATCGCCGAGTACTGAATTTCCCCTTGCGGCTATCAACTACCTATATATATATATATAATTGGTTTATAGCAATCCTGAAAATATGATCAATGTCTGATGCTCAGCCAGGCTCACATCTATTCCAGCTCGGGGTAATTCAATCGGTAAAATCACGCATTTCTCCCGCACCACGCCACCTTTTCATGGTTGATATGGTTGTTACAAGACTGGTGTTCTGCCGCACTTTGCCAACCCTGTGGGGTGGTTTTGTCCAGAGATGGCGTCTACCAAATGTGGGGAGTCCCATCCCAGCTATGGTTTCCCAAGATTAGGCACTGGATCTAACCACAACAGACTGAATCGAAAAAATACGATATACTCACCTTTTAAGTGGGCTATTCAGTTTTTGAAAATCCTCACAGAGATTGTGTTTGTAAAACTGTGTCGTTTGTATTGGTTGGCCATGTCTTCTAAGCACTTCACAAGTGGGATATTCGAGTCTCTGTCCAGAAATTTATGTGATGATTTCCTTGATGAAACAGATAGAGTGGCCATGGATCCAAAGTAAGGAACCCATTGTCCTGCAAGATCTGAATTCTTTGGCCATTAACATCCATCAACATATCCATATATCCATTGGTATTGATTGCTTGTCGATAAGTTTTCCAGTGTTCATGCCTCATAGATGTGTCCCTTTCTTGTTGGCTGACCCATCAGGCCAACGAACAGATTTGCAAGAATGGCTGCAAACAAATAGCTACAATGTGAGGCCACCAAGATTTAAGTTGGTTTATAAGCCCCAGTAACTATAGTAGTTATATAAATACCATAAACCATAGTTCTTGGAGTTATAAACCAACTTAGCTATCTTGGGGGCCTCACATTGTAAGTACGTTTGTAAACACCCTGGTGCACATTGGAAATCCCAGTGCTTGGTGCTTGGTTGATCTGGTTCATATGGACAAACTCCAGTCATCCAAGATCATCCGAGACGATCATCCGCAATGGAACACCGAAAAACGTCGAGGTTTTCAGATATTTTTGTGTGTCTTGAAACACCCCAAGATTGCCACTTGATATAATTGGAAAAATAACTCACGATAAACAATCATTTTTTGGTGTACTCAAAGCTATTTTTGAGACAAATCCATCTTTTGTTTGCTGCCTCAAACCTCAGATTTCTTAGTCGAACTTTCCAAGGGTCCGCACTGCAGATCGAACTTGCTCCTCCAGGGAGCGATTTTTTCAGGGGCCTCCACCATCCATGTACAGTATATTCACGGTCACGTACACGAAGAATGCTTTTTTGTGGGAGGAAAAATGATGTAGTACCCTCTGGTAAACTAGCGTAGCTATTGAAAATGGCCCATTTATAGTTGATTTACCCATTAAAGATGGTGATTTTCCATATTCATGTTAGTTTACCAAAGGGTAGTGGTATACCATAGCTGGATGGTGAGGTTGCCGACATCTCCATTTCCCACTGTTCCGAGCTAAATGCTCCGTTTCAGACCCATGGCCCAATGGCTAATGAATTGTTAATACACCCAAATACACCCAAATGGGTACTGGTTAATACATGCCTAATGGATGGTTAATACACCCAGCATTATTCTTAATACACCCAGCAATGGTTAATACATCCATCATGTTATCCCAAATATATGCTATCCCACAATGATTCCTGGTTTAAAAAATGGAAGTACGTCCATTCTCATGTCAATCCCACGGGATCATCATCATTTTCCACATCAAAAAACCCGTGGCCATATCTTGGGTAGATATCCCATGAAACCAGACACACCCAAATAGCAATCATCATCATCCACCGGTGCAATCCCTATGTTTGATGGTTAAATCTCTACTATTTTGATTCCCAGGACCTAAGTGGCCCTGAATCATATCTGAATCAGATCGATGCTGTCCACGCGGGACTCCTCAAGGCTCTGGAAGTCGCCCATGTTGCGGAAACGGCCCCAGAAGTGGTGCTGGTTCCACTTCTTTCCAGGCAACACCACCGAGCCCACACCTGCAATTTTTAGGCCATAAGTTGTGGCTTGTGACCAAAGATCCCCAAATGCTCACCCCCTTTGGTAGTGGAAGCCCTAAGGAATCATAAGGATACAAATGAGTAGAACTACAGTACTCTACTCTATTTACACCGGGATACACATTGAACTGGTGTAACTGGTAGGTGCCCAATATCCTTGCTTGTCCTACGCTGGTGAGGAACCACAAAGATGTGAACAAGGGGGAGAAAACAGAAAAAAACTGTATCAAAGCATGTTTTGTGATACCAAATTTGTATTTTTGGTATCATGTTGTTGGGTTGGATACCTACAATCTTTAAAATGATAGTCTCCCTAGGTGGACAGAAACAACGGTGAATGAAATCCAGGTTTGAATGCCAAGAATTGTCAGCAACAATCCAAGAATGGTTTATGCTTCAATGTTTATCAAGGCAGTTTGGTATGTGTTAGACATGACCCTCTGGTATATTAACATAGACCCTGGCAGTCATCGGGGTTGGAAGATTAGTTTCCACTATAAATTTGTAATTTTCAGGGTCCAACTGTTAATTTACCAGAGGGTAACATGTATCAACCCCTACAATTAGAGGGAAAAAACATGGCATGGGTCTTGGGCGGTGCTCAAGACATTCCCTCAAGCTCTGGTGGGAATGACCACCCTCGAGACCCCACAGTTCCAACGTTGTTTTATAGACCCCTATACCCTATAGATATGGTTATCTGTCAAAACCAGGTACATCAAAATAACTGGGAATGGTGGATATATAATATAAAATACTAAAATAACATATATAATATTATATCAATATTATATAATGTAATATAATATAATACACTATAAACTAACATAATACAATATAATATATAACATCAATATAATGTAAACTAAATATAATATAATATAATAAAAGATAAGAAAAACTATATATATATATACATATGCATGCGATTATCATACTGATACTATATAAACTATATTGTATATATGTATACATTCACAAATTATACAAATCTCATTGAACTTCTCTCTATATAGATAGGCGTCCCCTTTTGGATCAGTGCTTTGTTAGGAATTCATGGCCTGACTCCCCACCTTTTTGAAACTCGCCTGCCAGAAACTGCGCCACTGCTTGAACGATCGACTCGAGTTCATCGCACGGAAGCTCCGGCCATTCCTGGAGCTTCGGAGAATGAAAGACAATTCAGATATCATGTGAGTCATTCAGATAATATGTAAATGTATATGAATCTAATCTGTCTAAATCTATCTACACATATATGTATGTAAATATCTATATATATATATATATTCAATCTGTATATAAAAACATGTATGAATATAAAATATACATATGTAAATATGAATGTATATATATATATATATAGTTTTCTATGTTTTAAGTGATTCAAAATTACTTAAATGAAAAAATCCGCCCGTTTACACTCCCTTTCCGCCGCGTATCGTTATATATATATATATGATCTTGACACATGTGGTTACCCTAACAAATGTTACAACTATGTTGATAACAATGAAGATGGACATGAACATGATTAACAACAAAATGATTAATTAGTACTATTATTATCATTATCATTGTTGCAATGTGGCGGTGTTGTGATGATGCGGTGGATGCTAATCAGTAAGGCTGTATTTTTGAACATCTGTGTTATCAGTGTTTGACAAAATGAAATCGTAGCCAGTGCCACATGCATGAACTATACATTTTAAACAGTGGAGGCCAAGTTCTCCTCAATTCTCCTCCAATGGCCTAAACAGAATAGTTCAGTACATGCACCAATCCTGTTTTTTCATTATACATTGTGTTCATGCAAATTTGACATGGAACCCTAGAAACAAAAAAGAGAAAAAATCAACCTGTCCAAACAACAAACAACATTGTTTTGTATTAGATGTTGGTATATGTTCATTTTCAATGTTTTGGACTTTGAACATCATCACATAAAGCAAAACACTGGTCACTGGTACTTCAAGATCATCCACCCCTGGGTTCGCTACACATCCCCATGTTTGATGGTTCGATATGGTTTGATGACCCCTGCGTGGATTTTTCCAAGATGTTCGTCAGTATTGATGGTTAACATCCCCATCTATCATCTATCCCCATACTGGTAAATCCAATTTTTCCAGCTTAGTCTCCCATTTTCATGGTCAATTCTTTATAGCTTTAGATGACATAAAATGTTTCATCACATCATGTTTTGGTGAAACCTGAAATTTGAGTTTGATTGAAAATAGGGTACCCCTGAATCCATTGATTAATAAGTTTCTCCAAAAAAATGTCATTAGAGGTATACCACATGTTCAATTTTAAAAAACAAAGTCAAACACAGTTGGCCATAACATACCCTCCGGAAATCAAACAAAGCAATTGAAAGTCCCCCAATGGAAAACTTATTTTCCCAGCTACAAACTTCCATCCAGTCTCAAGGTTGTGCCGACAAACGTTAAATTTGTTGGTTTAGAGTTTAGAGCCCACATTAACTATAGAATGCTATAGATATAATTATATCTACCATAATTCCAAATTATTTCATAACGTGATAAACCAACTTTGCTATCATAAATCACCGGTATGCACCTATAAATCCCAATGTCGCATGGTTAAAGACACTAATTAGCCTCTGGTAATCAAACCTGCTTTGCTTGCATTCCTCATGGCTAGTTTGGGGAATTCCCAGCCACGTTTGACGACATCGGATCACTAGGGTTTACAGATGTTTACAGGGAATCTATAGTAAAGATGAATGGTTCCTCTGGTGTGGATGAAGTTACAAAAACCACTATGGTTAATTATTCCATATATATATATATACATTGGGTGAACTAAATAGGTTCTTAATCAGTTAATAGCCAGTTAGGTTAGCTATGATGACTCACTATGGTTACTATGGTTACTGCCTATGGTTAATCTTTACTCAGGTCATGGAATGATCCTCCTCCCACCTTCACCACGGCTGTCGAGGCACGGGATCCATCAGCAGCCGCGCCACCGTGGCCTGCACCACCGCCGCGGCCGGCGGAGCCAGGGCCGGCTCTGGCGGCGTCGTCGTGGGCTCTGGCCGCGGACGGGCCTGGGATGCCACGGTGTACCTTGAAGCCGAGGTGGCTGAGGTAGCCGAGGTTGGTTTAACAGTGGTGAAACTGAACTTGTCATAGAAGAGAGATGACATACATTTAGTGTAATACAGATTGATTATTGTATATATATATAACGCGCGGTATAAGATCTTAAGGGGCCCGGATCCAATGCGGGCTACATATTTTCAGGCATACCAAGGACATAGTAATAGTACTTTAAGAATTTGAGGGACCCTGGGATAGGATTGCCAAATTCTTAAGTGACTATTTATACGTGAGAAGCTGTGGCCAGGGCAAGCATAGGAAAACCATCAAACCAAAACAACGATGAAGGGTAAATTCTGTCACAATAATGCTTTCAGGTCTGTGTGTGTGTGCGTTTGCGAAACCTGCCTGATGTGCTTGCGATTGTGATTGACCCCAGAGCATTTGAGCTCAGACCAGGATGCGAGCTTAGATCCTTCGATTCTGAATGCTGACACGCTAGCCACTGTGCCACAGAGCCCTTGCCTCGGGAGAATTTTACCTTCTTATTCTCTCTGGGATGGCTGCGCGGGGCTGGGGTTTGGCCTGGATTGTGGTTGTGAGTTGTGCGCAAGGGGCGCGCGACCAATGTGTTCAGCGCGTTCCTGAAGGGTCCAAGCAGGCCACCACCCTCCAACCTTCCCGGCATGTTTTGCAACCCGTACGAGGGCCCATCAGTGGCTCTTTATAGGGCCTGTTCTTTCTTCTTCTCTTCCACAGGCATGGGAGTATTTATATAACTATATAACACTACTTATTATATACGTATATTAATATGTATATATATATATATGTCCTATATTTAAGTATATGTCCTACACAAAAAAAGAATGCTCTCAGAATCTGAGGGGCCCTCGACCTATTATGGTGGAAATGCCCCTGCATTTATTTACAAATAAGAATTTGAGGGGCCCTGGGCCTCAAACTTTCGGATTCTTAACCAACTCTCGGGCTGTATATTGCCGATTCAAATGTGTCAATAACAAATAGGTACCAATAACATAAAATAGTAAACCATAGTACCCATAGTATCTACTATCGAATGGTTTATCATAATTTCCCGATTTAATGGCCATTTGGGGGTCATATAGAAATTATAATCATTACAGTATCCATTGGTTAAATCCCTGTTTTGATGCTTAGTTCTTCATTCTTTGCCATTATATATGATCATAAACCATTAGATAGTAGCCAGCTGTGGGTACTATGGTTTACTATATGATGTTGGTATATGTTACCATATAGTGTTAATACCATTACCGTATAGATTAGCATATAGATTGCGATGGGTACAATTGTTACTAATATATGTTACCCTCTGGTAAATTAACATAGACCCTAGCAGTTGTCGGGGTTGGAAGATTAGTTTCCATTAAAACTAGGTTATTTTCAGGGTCCATGTTAATTTACCAGAGGGTAATACATACCATAGTACACCATTTACATCCATAGTGCATACCATTACCATTACCATTATAGATTACCATTAGCAGTGCTTTACCATTACCATATTGTATATATAATATTATATAATATTATAATATATTGGATGGATATAAACCATAGTATTAGGTAAGATACTAACTGTTTGGATAATATATGTTACTAATTGTTTAGTAACCATTATTACCACTAGTAACCATATAATATATGGATCCATTAATAATGGTAATGGTATGGTTACTAATATATACTAATATATGTTATTGCTTACCTCATATCCAAACCACCGAGCGACTGATCTCCTAAGGCTCCCTCCAGGCGCTTGCGTTTCTCCATGCCACTGCCCGCCACCACCGTGCTGGGCTCCACGGTGGCCTTGGGTGAAGCGCGCGTTCAGGGCCAAGACATCAGGGATGATTTAACCCAGAAAAATGCAGGTTTCACCAAGAAAAATGAGGGTTTCACCAACAGAAATGATACTAGTTATCAATTTCTGGTTTATACCATTGTTGTGTATTGTCAGTGTATGATGGAATGGTGCGAATGGAGGTGCACCGGAACTATAAAGACTGAAACTAAAGAAAAAGGCTCATATCCTAAAAGGGTTGAGAAGACAAACAGCAACCATAAAGCATGGTGAAAAGACATGAATAGTTACCTGGGAATTGCTATGGCCGATAACTTATATCAGCAGTTTCATGAAATGATGGATCGAATCCGTCCCCGATTCGTGGCTTATCCCATAGATTGATAAAAAAGCTATGGTTCTTAGCCACTTCCTACTTACTGGTGCGTTTTACGTAGGGTTGCTGGATGGGTTGCTGGGGGTTGCTGGGAGTTGCTGGGATGATCCCGCAAGTACCGATGTCATGCTACTGGCAGCCGACTGGAAAAACCTGGGATTTTTCAACTACTAAAAATTGCCCTTTGGGGCACCCAAGATGAAAACACCAGGCCCATAACGAAGGATCAAAGAAACACAAGAAATGTCTAGTGACTAGTGTGGAACATATCATATTTGATGCTGATACTCAGTCATACCCCCTCTGCGAGTTTACAAACAGGTGCTGTCACAGATCGGGCCAATTCCTATCCGAAAGCTTCTTTTGCCAAGCTCAATTGGATTTATATTGATATGTGGTTGCTCTTGGCGTCATCATTTTTCAAAAGAAACTGAACCCAGTTGCACTTTGAGGGACGACGGAACTAGGTACAGGATTCCTCATATCCCCAAAAAACGGGGTAGAGACTGACCCGCAAACGCAAACCCTCAAAAACTCACCATCTTACATCAGTTTGACCAATTTCTAACTCATCAAACCACACCGTTTGAAGATGGCTCACAAAGTGGTTTTAGAACCATAGCGATCCATAGCCATCATCTCAAAATTTGGGTATACACCACCCAATGTATGGCAAATGTCATATACAAAACTGATGATGAACCAGTGGATTTAGGGGCCATGAGGGGGCCATAGCTTTACACATGCATATGTTCCCACCTGTTCCCATCATTTTCCCATTACGTACCCATATGTTTGAATATGTTCCAATCATGTTCCCTTTTTTTCCCATTGAATCATATAGTTCCCATATGGAGGTTTACCCCCAAATCATCCAAGTAATGGATGACCAGTTTAGTATTGAAACCTATGGTGACGACTAAGATCCCCCATTTGAAGAAGCCCCCCATACTGTACCACATCTTCCCATCATTTTTCTGCGCGGCCGCAAAATAGGCATCGATGAGGCTGTTCAGGGTGCTGTTGGAGGCCGGTTCTGTGCTGTCAGGATCAGAGACCTGCGAAGAGTTGAAGCACCAGAAACGACGAGAAAATTGTAGGATTTATACCCATCAAAAATGAAGGATTTTATGAGATATTCATGGGTATTGAAAGGATAGTTGATGACTCAAAATTCACATAGACCCTGAAAATAAACAATCGTTAGTGGAAACAGTGGAAACCAATCTTCCAACCTCTAAAGCAGGGTCGTCATGGGAATTTACCGGTAAGTCATACAAAACATGTGGATTTCACATGATTTAACCATGCAAAATGGAGATTTCCATGGAATTTTCAGGGTTCAATGGGATGATCCCTCACCATAGGCTTAACCAAGATGAGATGAACGTGCCGTAACAGCTGTGGGGGAACCTGCCCCTTCCAATGTGTCACTGTATCGCTGATCCCAGCTCACCGTAAAAGCTCACTCTTCAAATACCTGGAACCCTAAATGAAGAAAGGTGGGGTGATCTGTGGTGCTACTACCTGTACATTGCAAATCTCCACGGGTGAATTCAAATTTTAGGTATGTATGTATATATATATATACTCCTCCAAGTTCATATGTATATACATACGCATATTCATCACTAATGACAAGTATGTAACATATATATATATATATATATATATATATATATATATATACACACATACACGGGTAATTCGGGTAAGTTTTAATTGACACATAGTGGTTTGTCTGAAAATGTGGTGTACACTATACCCCCCAAATGTCAATTTCAATTGGAACATCATCATCAACCATACTGTCTGGCGGAACCGTGTGGAACTCTACATTCAAAACAAAGCCACATGGAGGTTTCACAACGATATATTGGATATATTGCAATTCGATGATGAGTTACTATAAGTTGTGAATATATATATATACATGTGTAAGTTATAGTATGGAGGTTTCACAACTCGATGGAGGTTTTGTATATCTCCAGACATTCTCACTTTACAAACAAAACATGGCGGGAAACTCATCCCATGTGGCGGGAAACGAAAACACCCCCTGGCTGGATCCTGGTGGTGAACCCGACTGGGGAATCTCCGTATCTTTCTCCGCATGTTCGACTGGGAAAATTGTTGTTCAGTTAGACCCGCCGTCGGAAAGATGCTAGTCCGTTTGATGGGTAAAAACACAAGAACTAACCTATACCAAACTGGCGTTTTTTGATGATTGCTGGTTACTGTCAGACAACCCTATGTTTGATATTGATTTCCAAGTATATCACCATGTGGTTGATATAGTATCCGCAATAGATTGGGTTTAACAATGTAACAATGTTCATGCCCAATGAAATGGGTATTCTAGGCCTTTAACCCATCCCCATATCCAGTATTTTGTGATGATTAATGGTTACTGTAATACTAAAATTGAAGTGAACATAGATATCAATCAGTTCATCTTCATCAATATGAATTAAACATATCTGTGTTCATCTTTGTTCATATCATATGCTGTTAATAGAACTACTGTAGTTATCATAAGATATCATAAGTATAATTACCAAACACACACACACACCCAAGAAAACAAACGATATTCACAACTACAAATAGTACTGTGATTATGAATGATCGCAACACTATTTCCATCAGTACAATCATTAAATTCAAGATACTTTATCACTAATCACACTTGGCCATGGAAAACGCCCAAACTAAATGGAGGTTTCTGGGACAATGGCATCAAACTAAATCCCCATATACATAGTAACAGATTGAGGATTATCATTACAAATACATGATACTAAACATTTCAAATATAGAAAATTATAGAAATAGTGATATAGATTGATATAGTATCATCATATGAATCTATCCATTCTATCCATTCTATATATATATATATATCACCAACGTCCATCACAACATCCACCAGGTCCACCATCCCGCCGGCCTGCTGTCGTTCACGCGCCTCTGCAGCCCGTGTCAAGGCAATGAAGGCGGCGTCCAACTTCTCCACAGCTGAGGCCCGCGCGCGAACCTGAAAGGATGGGAGCTGAACCCGGTTAGCCACTACAGTTATGGCATGTTATGGCCCGAAATACCAGTTATATAAGTTATAAGTACTAAGAAAACCCCATTTATAGAATGTATAATCCCATAGAAATAAGCAGATATATGATATAACTAATAAATGGCATTAAATGGCCACAACGGTACAGCTTTCCACTTTCAATGCTATAGCTGCTATATGATAAACATCTAAACCCACGCAAACCTGTCTCATCCAGAAAAAAAAACGGGGCAGGGTGACACACATTTCCTTCAGCATCTTCAGCTTGTCCCAGGTATCCGATTCTGTTGCGGCTCGAGGCACGTTGATGCTACTAATCTCCGCAGCCCACTCCTCGAGTTGACTTTCGCTCACGGGTTTCAGTACTGACACCTGCCGTCCGGATCATCTGGCGCGGGAAACCGGGGAATGTTTGTTGCTTTGGAAGTAGCACCGTTGTGAAGATTGAACATTTTAAGGATGTTTATATAATGTTCATATGGGCTCATTGGGTATCGTATATGAAATATACCTCATTTTCAGAGACACCCAGATGTTTGGGGGTCCATGGCTGCAAACCAGCAGTGGCGGGGAGGGCGGCTCAACAAATATCTTGACATGTACGGTGCAAAGTGAAACCATCGTGCTTGTCATTTTCATTCCGAGCACATTCCAGATGCTCATTCCACCCCGACCAATTCCTCAGAAAGCATCAAGCTACCCCTCCGGTAATTTGATACTTTGCCTTGGAAAATCATCGAACTACCTACACCATGGTGGGCCTTCCAGTACGCAAAGTCTTAGAACTTATGGCCCCAGGTGATTCATCCCCCAGGGGCCCAGGTATGGTCCCAGGATCCCCCAGGTATGGTCCCAGGGCCCCAGGATCCCCCAGGCCATGTAGCCGAAGTCCGCTTTCTCCACACTGAACTCATCTCCACGTGCTTGCCACAAGCCATTGGACAGCTGTCCCGCTGTACCACCCATGGCTGCGATGGCCTCGTTGTTTGGCTTCGATGAAACATGCTGACTGGAAATTGCTGCTTCAGAAAATGTCATAAACCGTGAAAATTCAAATAAATTTCTAGATGATTGTCCCACTCAGACCTACATCTAGTTCGGGGATTTCCCAGCTAGCCATGTTTGATTACCATAGGATACCAGAGGTAAACTATACTAAACTATGGTAAACTTGAGTTGCTTTCACTTGGAAATCATGGATTACAACCCAGCTACTTCCTATCAATCCGAACCCAGGATCATCCGTTTGTGCAGCTCACAGGTGGCTAGTTGGCTCAAGCCGCTTTTGGATCGTATCTTCGAATTTGGACTCAGACCCAGTGTCGAGGACATTGATATGACATACTTGCTAGTAGATGCTAGTAGTTGGAGAATATTGAAGTATCAATATCTTGATCTAATATCTATCAGAGATAGAATCGATCGACAACCCTGCCACTCAAGTGTCATCAACTTTTCGCACCAGGATCCACTGGTCTCCTACCAGGAACACACGCCCAAGCTACCCTAAGTCCAAACTCAAGTTCCCCTGAGCCTAATCCACTAAACCTCACAAGAATTCTTCAAGATTTGTCGCAATGTCACAACAAATCACTTAAAATGGCACACAACACGTGGTTTTTGTCAAGTTTTCCTTTTTTTCCTACCCATATCTCCCATTTCCGTCAGTTGCTCGCCCCTATCACATCCTATCACCATGAAATCATCCGCATCTCCCAGTCGTTCCGCCCCCCGTTGCGCAAACCCTCCGGAATGGCGCCTTGGCGGTGTCCAGGCTGTGCACGGGTCCCACCTTTTTGGTCAACGGCAGCACCTGCCGCAGCAGGGGATCCACCTCCGCCAGCTGCTGCGGGTCGCTTTTGAAGAAGCGGAGCTTCAGCTTCGTGGGGAAGGCTGACAGCAGCGAGACGTAGCCCGCCGCATGCCTCAGGGATCACAATCATGAGAACTCGATGGGTGATATGTGTCTTTGTTCCAACATGTTGTTTATTTGAATATGTGGATTGGGGAATTCACTGATTTGCTTGGAGAGTCCTTGGGGGGCATTTGGGATACAGTGTGGGTCAAAAAAAACATTCCAGTGGAAGGTCCTTGTTGGGATCATGATACATGGGAATTCAAGTAGATGGATGTTCGCTTTTGAAGCGTGACTCGGGGGTTTTACTTGGCGATGTTAAGACAACATGATGGTAGATGGTAATAGCAACAGTATTTATAGACCTTTCTGAAACTTGATGACATTTAACATCATTTAACGGGTAGTTCTGTGAGAAGTGCTTCCTTGGTGAACTTCAGGCTGCGATTCTATTGGTCCGCCTCCCTCTCTGGTTGATGGAATCGCCACTGAGTCATTTTGGGACCATTGAGGGACCCATACCTAAATGGGATTCCTCTGGCTTTGTATCTAACACCATTCAAAAGTTGCTGTGAAATATCCATACCAACAAGTACTGTGCTTGGGCCTAGCGCAATGAATCATTGGAGCATATTGGAGCCATAGAGTCCTTTTCGACCTGCAGGTCCTATCTCTTAATATGAACCACCCCTGATCGACCCAGCGTGCCTACACAAATGCGCCAGCACCGAGTGCAGCTCATCCGTGGAACAATTCATCCTTGGGGCTGGTAGAATCTCTTCCTAGCCCATACCATCGATTTCGTTTTTATTAGCACACATATATGGGGGCTGTTCTAAACCTAAGTAGTTTCTTGCGTTACTTTATCCATCTTGCGCTCGCCCTTGCGCCTTCTTGCGCTTCCCAGGGGTTTAGCGCAAAATGATATCCGAATACTAATTTAG
>Ga0126342_10014356_pt1 | contig 13991 bp, 18 predicted proteins | sample Cyp1metagenome_FD_92528 | JGI IMG/M metagenome (GOLD analysis project Ga0126342, IMG submission 92528) | Coral microbial communities from Lord Howe Island, Old Settlement Bay, Australia - Cyphastrea 1 metagenome | ecosystem: Host-associated > Invertebrates > Cnidaria > Coral ...
ACCGCCGACCCAGCGGCCCAACAACAACATCTATCAAAAACGGCTCCGCTCATAAGCCGGGGTGTGCGGCGGCGCAAACCGCTGCGTGGGAAGTACCCCCCTGCCACGGGGCGGAGACGCCCTAAACCTTAAACCCTAAACCTATATATCATATGTATATTTAAGCCTTAATACAAGTTTTTGGCCACAGGGCCTTGGTGGCTCAGGGGCCTTGGTGCTCAGGGGCCTTGGTGCTCAGGGGCCTTGGTGGCTCACGGGCCTTGGTGCCCCCTCTCGTCCCCGTGCTTCCTTTCCTTTCAATTCCTTCCTTTTCCTTTCATTTCTTTTTAGTTTCAAACTGCTTCATTTAGGCTTCAAAATGCTTCATTTTAGCTTCAAAAATGCTTCATTTTAGCTTCAAAAAGCTTCATTTTAGCTTCCAAAAGCTTCATTTTAGCTTCCAAATGCTTCATTTTAGCTTCAAAAAGCTTCAGAATGCTTCATTTTAGCTTCAAGATTCGTCATTTTGGCCTCAAATTTGGGCCAAATTCTGGCCAGGAGCCTTTTGGAAGCAAATTTCTGGCATTTGGCGGCCCCTCGGCCGGCTATTAAAATTCCCTTCTGGGATCAATGGGAAACGGCCGTTTTGGGCCAAATCGTGGCCAGGAGCCTTTTGGAAGCAAATTTTTGCCATTTGGCGGATCCTCAGCCGGCTATTAAACTCCCCTTCTGGGATCCTTGGGAAACGGCCGTTTTAGGCCAAATCCTGGCCAGGAGCCTTTTGGAAGCCAGATTTTGGGACTTTGGCGGCTTGCCGGCCGGCAATTAAAATTCCCTTCTGGGATCATTAGGAAATGGGCCATTTGGGCCAAATCCTGGTCAGGAGCCTTTTGGAAGCAAATTTCTGCCCTTTGAGGGCCTTTGCAGAAGCACAAAGAATGGCAGCAGGCGCACGAGAGTGGAAGGGAGCACGGAGGGAACAGCCGCACGAAAGGAGGAGAAACAAGAGGAAGGGATAAAAGCAAATATGACTGGGGACCATTGGGCGGGTGGGTTGAAGCAAACAAAGATTTACCATCACGATGATGTTATGTCTTTGTCAAACAGTGTGTTGACCCTAAACGCTAAACCCTCAAACAGCTCTCTAAATAGAAGTTATACATCTTTGAGAAGCTTGCGCTGGTTTTACTTTGGGCTACTGCTTTGCAAGGTGACCCCCTGGAAAGCTTGAAGGCTTGAATCTTCAGCTTAGGCCGTGACCCAGGCATCTTGAGGGCTTGAGCTTGCAAGGTAGGTACCTTACGTTTTCCTTCTTTGTGAGAAGTAGGAGTGGTAGTTGGTAGTAGCAGAAGTTCCTTTCGAAGAGGTTCCCTAGAAGCAACTTGAAAGGGTAGGTACCTTACGTTCTCCTTCTTTGTCAGAGGTAGGAGCTGGTTGTAGCAGAGGTTCCTTCTGAAGAGGTTCTCTAAAAGCAACTTGAAAGGGTGGTCTTTAGGGGTCGGTTTCAGAAGGGGTGCAAGGCTCCCTCCAACCCCAAATTTTCATTAAAAGAAGGGTTTGGGACCCCAGCTGGAAACCCAAAAATCTGTAAGTTATATAAACAACAAAGCAACATACAAAATTACCCTAAAATTTAAGCCCTCCATTCTTTGCTGATAATACACATTCATTTTCAATAAAGAAAGGGTTTGGAGCCCCAACTGGAAACCTTAAACCCTGTAAGTTATACGGACCTTAAAGCAATATCCGTAACTAAGCCCTAGGCTTTAAGCCTTCCAACCCCCAATCTTCCGGTGTTACCATCCACTGCTAACAGTGCAATTTCATCTTCAAGCCTTCCCCCATCTATTTTGCATCGTTGCAGTTCATTTCACACTTTAGGGCCGAGGCAAAGCTCTTCAATCAAAACCACCAGCTGAACGAGGTGGATCAGCCGGAGCTGAGCCGGCGCCAGACCAAACAAACTCCCAAAATCGAGCTCCAAAAGGCTTCCGGCCAGGATTTGGCCCAAAACGAGGATTTCGGCTCATTCCCAGGCTAAGCAGTTTAATAGCCGGCCCAGGAGCCGCCAAGCTCCCAAAATCGGGCTCCAAAAAGCTTCCGGCCAGGATTTGGCCCAAAATGGCCGTTTCCCAATGGTCCCAGAAGAGAAATTCAATAGCTGGCCGAGGGGCCGCCAAATGGCAGAAATTTGCTTCCAAAAGGCTGCCGGCCAGGATTTGGCCCAAAACGGCCGTTTCAGCTCATTCCCATATTCAGCAGTTGAATAGCCGGCCGTCGACCCGGCAAGCTTCCAAAATCGGGCTCCGAAAGGCTCCCTGGCCAAGATCTGGTCCAAAATGGCCGTTTCAGTTAGTGCCCAACTGGAAACCCCAAAGCCTATAAGTTATATGGGCCTTAAAGCAAATTCCAAAACAAAAACTGTAAGTTTTAAGCCCTCCAGCCCCCAACCTTCCAATGATATCATCCATGGCTGAAGAGCAAACTTCATTTTCAATAAAGACAAGGTTTGGAGCCCCAACTGGAAACCTTAAACCCTGTAAGTTATATGGGCTTTAAAACAATATCCGTAACTAAACCCTAGGCTTTAAGCCTTCCAACCCCCAATCTTCCGGTGTTACCATCCACTGCTGACGGTACAACTTCATGCTCAAAGAAGGTTTGGGGCCCCAACTGGAAACCCCGAAACCTTGCAAGGTATATGAACAACAAGGCAACGCCCAAAACTAAACCCTAAGCTCCCAAAATCGGGCTCCAAAAGGCTTCCGGCCAGGATTTGGCCCTAAACGGCCGTTTCGGCTCATTCCCAGACTCAGCAGTTTAATAGCCGGCTCAGGAGCCGCGAAGCTCCCAAAATCGGGCTCCAAAAGGCTTCCGGCCAGGATTTGGCCGAAAACGGCCGTTTCAGCTCATTCCCATACTCAGCAGTTGAATAGCCGGCCGTCGACCCGACGAGCTTCCAAAATCGGGCTCCGAAAGGCTCCCTGGCCAAGATCTGGTCCAAAACGGCCGTTTCAGTTGGTGCCCCAATTGGAAGCCCCAAACCTTGTAAGTTGAGTGAACAACAAAGCAATATCCAAAACTAAAACTATAAGTTTTAAGCCCTCCAGCCCCCAGTCTTCCAGTGATACCATCCGCCGCTGAAGGTTCAACTTCATTTTTTTAAAAGAGTTTGACACCCCAACCGGAAATCCCGAAACCTTGCAAGGTATATGAACAACAAAGCAACATCCAAAATTAAACCCTGAGTTCTAAACCCTTCAACCCCCCAATCTTCCGGTGATACCATCCACTGCTGACGGTACGACTTCATTTTCAAAAAAGAAGGTTTGGGACCGCAGCCGGAAATCCCAAGCCCTCTCAATTATATGAACAGCGAAGCAACGCCATCCATGGCTGAAGATACGCCTTCGAGAAAGTGCACGCCATTGTGGCGCGAAACACATTTCGAAGTGAAAATGTAGAAAACACCTCAGCGTCGGACCGCTTTTGGACGTTGAGCTGTCCAAAAAGTGTACGGCATTGCGGCGCGAAGCACATTTCGAAGTCAAAATGTCAAAAAACACTAAGGGTTCGGACCGCTTTTGGATGTTCAGATGTTATTTCGCTTGGCAGGCGAAAGAGATTGTGCACCTCTTCAAAAGTGAGCAAATCGTGACGGTTTTTTTCCCATTTTCAACTACAACCACGACTACACCACAAACACTCCAATACACTACAACTACAACTACCCCTTCACTACATTCCACTACACTACACGCCACTACACTCCGCTACAATCCACTACACTACACTACACTCAATTACACTCAGTTACATCCAATTACATTACGCTACATGACACTACACAACATACCGCCACACTACGCTACATTACGCGACACTACATTACACTACACTGCGCTACATTCCATTACACTCCACTACACCACACTACATTACACTACATTCCACTTCATACACTCCACCACATTGCAACTACAACTACACAACTACACTCCATTACACTCCGCTACACCCCATTACGCTACATTACACTACACTACATTACACCCCACTACACTACAGCTACAACTACACAACTACACGCCACTACACCCCACTACACGAAATTACACCACACAAAAATTACATTACACTATGCTAGATTACTCTACACTACACTACACTACACTACATTACACTACACTCCACTACACTACACTACAGTACACTACATTACATTCCACTACACTACATTACACTACATTCCACAACACTACGCTACACTACACTAACTACAACTACAACTACAACAACAACAACAACAACACCGACTACTTCATTTACACTACGCTACACTACACTACACTCTTTACACCACACTACACTACATTACACTACACTACATTACACTGAATGACACTGCACCGCAGATAGACAAGTAGACAGATAGACAGACAGATAGACAGATAGACAGGTAGACAGCTAGACAAATAGACAGATGAAAAAGAGAGAGAGAGATAGATAGATAGATAGACAGATAGATAGATAGGTAGGTAGAGAGAGAGAGAGAGAGAGAGAGAGACAGAGAGAGAGAGAGAGGAGACCTCAAGCACCTTTCGGTCCATCAGTGGCTTCGCTCTGCCATCCCTGATTCACAATAACCAACCTCTCCTATAGGTTTCGATTTTTTGAAACTTCCGCCACCGCCTTGCGCGGTACTTCTGGTAACATATACCAGCAATCCTTTTGTTCCCATTGCTTTGTATGCAACACGAAATACGACCCTTGGGTACCATAGCGCTGAGTAGTCTGCACGTTTCGAACTTAACTGCCATGTCAAAGCTAAAAGCGATGCAACTTTGATCCAGCCAATCCGGCTTCAGCCGTAAGAATTTAGGACAAGAAAATCTAACACAGGAATCACCCACGGGCCCAGCTGACACCTTACCGTACTGCGGCCCAGCAACTTTTGGATCTGCTTCTTGCGCTCAGAGGCGTCTTTGGAGGCAAGGGCTCGGAGAAGGAGAGCCGCGCAGACCTGGGCATTCAGCCGCGCAGGTCGCATCTCGCCCTTTGCCCCCTGCTTCACATCGAAGCTTTGCTGGATGCTGTGGTTGGTACCTGGTGGACTGCAGGTGTGTAGGCGTGATGTTCCTGTGTATGTGCACACTATGTCGCCGGTAGACCCCAGGGTATTTTCAAGTTGGCAATCTCTATAGAATTGCTGTCACTAAGGTCGTTTATGAGCATCATTTTCTCTAGAATTGCTGACACCAAGTTACTGTCGTAGAGCTTTTTTTTTGGTTGGGGAGGTTAGTTGGCCTTCTATAAAATCGACTCCCCAAATATCATTCGTTGATAGCTGACCTGAATGCTCCAGTTGCTCTTGCCTAGCTTACCTTTTGCATTTCCAAATTTATAGAGTTCAAAGGCTCCAAGTGTTCGATGTCAACCTATTCGATTTTATAGACTTGTAAAAAATGATTGAAACATCTTGACAGTTGCTTTGTTTCATTTTGTTTCCATTTGTTTCCATCCGCTTCCCTTTTTTCCCGGGAGCGTCGCAGCGTTCTTCTAATTGTGAGGGTCTGTCAATCATCTTCTCATCTTCACATCTTCACATCTTCTCATCTTCTCATCCTCACATCTCCACATCTTCTCATCTTCAAATCCTCACAGCTTTACATCTTCTCATCTTCACATTCTCACATCTTCACATCTTCACATCTTCTCATCCTCACATCTTCTCATCTTCTCATCCTCACATCTTCTCATCTTCACATCTTCTCATCTTCACATCTTCTCATCCTCGCATCCTCACATCTTCACATCCTCACATCTTCACATCTTCTCATACTCACATCTTCTCATCCTCACATCTTCACATCCTCACATCCTCACATCTTCACATCTTCTCATCCTCACATCTTCTCATCCTCACATCTTCTCATCCTCACATCTTCACATCTTCACATCCTCACATCTTCACATGTTCTCCTCTTGCCCTCTTGCCCTCTTGCCTCCTCCTTCTTTTCTATTTCTCTTTTGAAGGCGCGGGGCATTGCCGACGAGACGGAACGAAACGCAACCCTTTCGCACGAAATGAGGTTCGATCGGTAAAATTGTGATTCCAAGTCGTCCCGCGCAACCCTTTCGCACGAAATGAGCTTCGATCGCCAAAAACTGATGTAAAATAGCGATTCCAAGTCGTCCCGTACAACCTTTTCGCACGAAATGAGGTTCGAACGCCAAAAACTGATGTAAAATAGCGATTCCAAGTCGTCCCGTGCAACCCTTTCGCACAAATGAGGTTCGATCGCCAAAAACTGATGTAAAATTGTGATTTCAACTTGTCTCGCGCAACCCTTTCGCACGAAATGAAGTTCGATCGCCGAAACCTGAGGTAAAATTGCGCTTTCTTCTGTGTGTAAACGTGCCTGTGTAAAAGCTTCTGTGTGTAAAAGCCTCTGTGGTGTAAAAGTGTCTGCGTGTAAAAGCGTCTTTGTGTAAAAGCGTCTGTGTGTAAAGGCGTCTGTGTGTAAAAATATCTGCGTGTAGAAGTGTCTGTTGTGTCTGTGTGTAAACACTTCTGTGTGTAAAAGCGTCTGTGTAAAAGTCTCTGTGTGCAAAAGCGTCTGTCTGTTAAAAGTTCTGTGTTCGAAAAACTTTATGAAAGATACGATGCAATCTATTGTGGTGTACTAGTAATAAATATTTTGTCTTGATACTACTCTTCTCGTCTGCCTCTAATACATCTTTACTATATTGTCTTGTACTTTGGTGCCTCCATACTAACAAGAGAAGCCCCTTCTCCTCTATGCTCTCAGGCCATCCGTCGTCTAGTTTAATCCTCGCTGCTCTGGTATCTGCCAATACTTCTCTATAGAATTGAAGAACATGACATACATCCAAAGAGAACATATCCCACTATAGAATCGCAGTCCCTAAGACTCTCTGCTGACTAGTACACAGTGCTGTATTCAACATGAAATATCTATGGAATCAGAGACCCCAAGGTCCTCTATAGAATTGAAAGCATTGACACTGGGTAGGTACCCCTAAACAAAGCAGGGGGTTAAAACGCACCATTTTCCAGGACTTAACGTTCCTGATTCTGCAAAGGAAATTCCAAGAGGAATGATACTACATATTTCCGAAGACACAGCCGCCCACCCTTCCAGCCTCCAGCGCACTCCAACTTTTTGCAGCTCTGGCGGAGCCGCATATCCTCCCCTAGGTAGGGATCTACGAGCACCATGCCCTTACTCACCACCGTGGTGTGTGTGGTGGTGCGGAGGGTGGCACGGACTTGGGCAGGGTCGTAGAGGCACGGCTCCATTGCGGACGCCGTGGGGGGGATGATGCCGAGGTCCTGCAGGAAACTGCACCGCTGCAACTTGTTGAATAATTCTTTGACTGTAAGAAAAATACACTCGCCTAAAATAGAAACAAAAGATTGCAAACCGCATTATTTCCTAAAGTCAGCTACCTAGCGTGAAGCAAATCATTGAAATTGCACACACACACACACTTGCTCAGAACAATACTATCGAATTTTGATGTGGAGTGCATCTTACGTGCAAAAACACGTCAGTGAAACCTGACAGTAGCGAGTTAGCGACCAGACTTGAATGAGAACCGAAAAGAATCTTCTTCTGTACTGCTAGAGGCCAAACAGTTGGAAGCTGACCTTTCCCTTTCAACTAAGCTAAGCCGTTACCTCTTGAACAGATTCCGAAAACCGTACCGTCACGAAACAGACAGCAAAGAGAGATCCTCAGGAAGATGTTTGGTTTGAAAATAGTTGGAAACAACGACATACCGGTTCTGGGCTTCGCCGGTTGCCATTTACGACAAAATGGAAAAGCGCAGGTGCGTCCAGGTAATCAGCCTCGATATCCTAAGGACGCCATAGAGGGCTTCATTGGGCACAGCGCTATGGGCCTTCTGTGCCCTCCTGCTAGAAAATTGAAGACGTTCCCTGGAAAAATCAAAACAATGAATCCACTGAGCAGAGAAAGGCAATGGGTCAATGGAGCCAATGACGTAAAACAGAAAAAAGCGAGACAGCAAAAGAAGCAGAAACAAACCAAGGTTAAAAAAAATCACATCTGTTCAAATGTTTCACACACGCGCCCCGCTGCCGCGGGGCTTTTTTGGAAGACTCGACAGCAAGTCGTTGATGCGCTCTGATCCGGTCCCTGAAGCTGGATTGCACCTGATGGAATCAAAAAGCATGGACAGATCAGCGGATGAATTAGCCATAGAGGCAGAACACGGTCCTAAGAATGTCCGCCTACAGCCCATCATCATCGTCAGAGATGCCACGCTCTGAGCCAAACTCTACTCGAGATGCCGCCCGTGCCATCTCAGTGGCGGAGATAACCAAATGGCTGCACAGACGCGAAAGCTCCGCCATGGTCCATGGACGGGTAGAGGGGGCTCTGTCTTGGTTAGGGTCGGCACGGAGTCTCTCAAGGACCGGAGCATTGAACTCTTCATCCTGCATCAAGATGTTGTGGAGCATGGTGGCCAACTGATAAATCTGAACCGGGACTGGAGTGTCATGCATCCCCGGTTGGGCTGCCATGAGCATGGTATCCTCGCCCGGATTTTCCAGTGCTTGCTCATCGGCGACATCAATCGGAGACTCAGTCTCGTTCCCATGATCGGGGTACCGTGTACCAAATTAGTCATCGGGAACTTCCGGGATGTTGAAGTATCTCCTCCAGTAGTTTCAGATACGATTGGCTTCACGCCAAGAGTCGATCGCTTCTCCCGCTTCCATGGAAGAAAAATTCCGGGCGGCGGGCCCGTTGCACCCCTTGTTGGTCTTGTTCAACCACTTGGAGCTGGCACTCCGTTTCGTCTCCATAGCCACGGGAGGCCGTTTTGAAGACCTGGGTGTGAAGCACCTGGAGATCGATGTCCGACATTGGAATGAAGGAGTCTGAGGTATACCATCTGGTACCCGAGTCAGGCATTGGTGGGGCCGGTGTCGGCATTGCCCGATGGTCCGAATCATTGGAAGACGACGCAATTGGTAAGAGAAGTCCTTGTCCCGAAGGTGACACGGACGTTGATGCCAAAGGAGGAGGCTGCACATGAGAGTAGGACATGGGTTGGGACCACGGGTCAGCTCGCAGATCCCTTGGGGATGCGAGGTTTGCAATTTCTGAATTTCGTATTGACATCTTAAACAGCTGAGGAAATGAACAAGCATGAACAGGCATGAAAATTTTCAAAAGCCCCAGAAGGATAACAGAATGTCATGACGGAGGAAAACCAAGAAAGGAGGTTAAGAAGATTCGACCGCGCCTTTTTTCGGTTACGGCAGAAAGCTCGGATTTGGAAGGGCCTTGTGGCAACTCACCCGCATGATATATGGACTATTGGCGCGGGCAAATGGGACAAGAGCGCGAAGGATACCAGTTTCCCGGGCATGAAGCCAATGAGGACGATGTTCAGAAAGCAGGCTGGCAATGGTTTGGTGGCTTCGCAGAGCGAAAACAAAACCAGTTTGTCCTCCCATCGGAGATCCATAGAGTCAGTTGGCAAAACCACGCCCCAGGTGCTGAAGAAGTAGTTGACGATTCCATACAGGAGGTCTTCTACTCTTGTTTGGCCGATTTGCCGACAAAAGGATGTTGTGTTCGAAGGCCATAGTGGTGATATCCATGGAGTCATCCTCCATGTCAGAGAGGAATTCTCTGGTTTGGTCAAGCTCGATCAAAAGAAGGACTTTGCGATTCATTTCGGCTCGATAGAATGGAGACGGTCCATGTCGAGCTGGACGCCTTGGAGGCGGGTGTTGCGGCTACGTACACATACTAAAGAAACGCGTTTGGGCCAGTGAGACAGGCCTAGACAGCCATACAAAGTTGTAAAATGCAACAACTGGTGCATGAGGTGAGGTAAAGATGATCAGGAAAAGTTCCAACCAGCAAGGTGAGTGTGGGAGCGGTATTCTTGGAACAGGTCAGGTGTTGCTTCAAAGCATAGCGGACGTTGTTGATCCATTCATGGCGATTGTCCTCCTTCATGGAGATATTCACTTTGCTTGGGTGAGCATCAGAAGGGGCCGCTGAATGTTGATCCCAGTCCCGTTTTTTTGCCTGGGTGTTTGGACTGCGGTTCCATTGAGGACAAGGCTGTGAGTGGACGTGTCTTGGAGCTTGGTGCTGCCTTGAGTGTAGCCGGACGTTTGGACGAAGAGCGCGGTGTTGAGGAGTGATGGGAATAGTCTTGCCAACCACCTGTGCTGTATGATTTCAAGAAGGAGCGCTGTGGTAGTTGATACTGTGGAATTTTTTGATCACTCCACTTTCCTCAGGAGTCCCAATCGTCATCATCATCCCACTGATTGGTATCTTGGGTGTGATGGGTATCCCAGCGGGGTGGTGGCTCACGGTAAGTGGGATACTGGGTCCACCAGCCATCCCTGTCAGAGTTTGACGGGTTCCGAATTGGCTCAGGAGGCCTGGATCGAAGATGGGCTTGTCGTTCACGTTCACGATCTTCACGGTCATGTTCATAGCTTGGACTGCATCTGGAGTGACCGAACGAAGCTTCACAGGTCGTTCCTGTGGATGACGGGCAGGAGAACGACGAGAAGCGACGTGGCGATCCTGATCTCGTCGTGAGCGCCGTGGACTTCGAGGCACAGAGACGGCAAGTTTGTCCACGGCCGGTGATCTCTTGGAACGTGGTCATGACCATGACCGACAATGGGGTTCTGCGCGTTCTTCAGCAGCTGGAGTGGTCTGGGCTGGTGGGGTTGAATGTAGCGGTGGAATGGCGGCGGTGGCTGTAACTGGCGTTTGGTGGTCGTTGCGGCCACGGCTGCAAACCCCTCTTCAAGGGTTTGTTTCACTTGGGTTAGTTTCTGATGGGGCAGAGGGTTGACTTGGTCCCGGTGGGAATGATTCCACTGGAGGGGAAGGATGCGATGGTGGCTGAACCGGTGGACATGGTGCTGTTGCCGTGGGTTGTTGTGGAGGTGATGGAGCTGTATGAGAAGCCAGCTGTTGGAGATGATAGAGATGGGTCATGTATTGCGTCTGAATCTGTTGGTTCAGAAGCGCATTTTGTTGATTGAGCGCATTGATCTGAGCCTGAGACTGGGCCTGAGACTGCTGCTGACTCATAAGGTCGTTACCACAAAATTGACCCTGAGGAAACCGGCCCATTTGAGATGCCATAGATGCCGAGGAAAACATAAGGCTCCACGACGGGTCCAGCTGTTGAGACTGCTGTGCTGACCCGTTTCGGGCGTTCCATGGGAAAGGAAACATGGTCGCGAAGGGAATGTCAGGTAAAAATTAAAGGGTAACAGTTTCAACTATGATGCACCCACAAATCATGCAATTGTCGTGATTAAGGCTCACACCCCTCGGTCGTCTAGTCTACCCCCCTATAGACGGCTTAAGCATTCAACCCCTGAATTTCGTGCACAATTGAACCTCACCAGAGAAACGAAAGGAGAAGTGACCACACCTGGAAAGCATATGTCCTTTGCCTGTCATCCACATGTCGCGGCATGTAAACGGCAGCAAATGAAAAAGGAGATGTTGGCGCAGCTCCCAGCAGGCTACCCAAAATTGCATCTCTGGGAAGCGGTGAAGCCAATCACAGCGGCCAGCAGTTTAACCAAACGACCGTCAAAGTGAGACTCGAAAGGTGAACGACTGTTTCACTTTACTTAAACGAATTACCAGGTTGAAAAATGTAAATTCGGCGATCAGATCGAGGATTCACTGTCCTGCTTAGAAAAGCATTCCCCGAAGGGCTCACAACATCATGCCGAAAAGCGTTGTGAGTGACACACTTTCTCAGAACAATCTTATCGAATTTTGATGTGAAGCGCATCTTACGTGCAAAAACACTTCAGTAAAACCTGACAGGAGCGAGTTAGCGACCAGACTCGAATGAGAACCGAGAAGAATCTTCTTCTGTACTGCTAGAGGCAAGGCAGTTGGAAGCTGACCTTTCCCTTTCAACTAAGCTAAGTCGTTACCTCTTGAACAGATTGCGAAAACCGTACAGTCACGAAAAAGACATCAAAGAGAGGTCCTCCGGAAAATGTTTAATTTGAAAATAGTTGGAAAAAACGACATGCCGCTTCTGGGCTTAGCCGGTTGCCGTTGACGGCAAAATGGAAAATTGCAGGTACGTTCAAGTGATCAGCTTGGATATCCTAAGGACACCATAGAGAGCTTCGTTGGGCACAGCTCTATGGGCCTTCTGTGCCCCTTGCCAGAAAACTGAAGACGTTCCGTCGAAAAATCGAAACAATGAATCCACTGAGCAGAGAAAGGCAATGGGTCAATGGAGCCAATGACGTAAAACAGAAAAAACGAGACAGCAAAAGAAGGAAAAACAAACCCAAGTAAAAGTAGAAGTTTTACATCTGTTCAGATGTTTCACTCACACACACACACACACGGTTTTCGTCCCATGCTCCTTGGCGGTGACAACGCTGATTTCCGACTGGCCGTCGGTTTTTGGGGTGTCGCCCTTGGCGTTGCCCCCAACGTCACCTGTAAGGGTTGCCGCAAAGCCAGGGGGAGGTGGCACCGAAGCCGTTGGGGTCACCAGCAAGGGCAAGCGGCTGTACGCCTCCTGCATTGTGTCCGCGGCGTTCAGGATCCAGACGGCGGTAGGGCTGGACTGCAAAGGATTTGCAGCGTAGTAGACGTGGCCATCCTCTTTTCCCAAAAGGAAGTGGAGGCGGGGGACGCTAGCGCCTTCATGCCCTTGGAAGACCACCGGGTGCAAGGATGTGGGCTTGCCCTTTTTGGCCTGGGCGGGGGCACTCGGGCCATGTAGTCACGCACGGGGAAAACTCATGCTTCGTAGAATCAATCAACTCATGCACGTGTAGTGAAACAAGTAGAAGCCAAGCGGTGCGCTCATGCACCGCAACGCGCACAATCAATAATTCGCACCTTCTTTGTTTAGCAAAACCTTTACCTTTTAGTTTCCATGTCTTGCGCCAGGTCAAGTCCCAACCCTGCCTTCCAGTTGACTACAAACACGTCTGTCTGGAGCTCGCGGCTCAGGCGCGAGGAGTCGCACTTGCGGGGCGTGAAGACGATGAGATTGTTGGGGATTAGTGATGGAGGGGCAGACTTGCCGCGCCTGCGGCAGTAGGTGGGCACCGGGCAGATCAAGCTGCTATCGGGAGCCTGTTTCTCTTCCGCGTCGTCAAGAACTGCGAACATATAGAGAGCCAGCTGCCGTAGGATGGTGAACCTCGAAACTTTGCGACGCCCCATCCACTCGAATCACACCCGCGACCTTTCAACAGTTTTTTTTTTAGGTGTCCCCGAATTTTTTCGAAAAAGCGCCCCATGCAGTTGCAACGGGTTTGGATACAACTAATGGCATTACATGCAGCGAAGCAGCTTCTCGGAGAAGGTTAGCGCTGCAAATGTCGCCCACCGCTTCGCCAAATGCTTGGGCAGCTTGACATCATTGGCCCCCTTCAACAGCTTGCTCAGGACGCTGGGAAAAATTTCCTCCGGGCAGAACCACAAAGCGGTTGTTTGCAAGCTTTGCCGTCAATTGCATCACCTTTGGCCGTGTGAAAACATACGCTGTCACCTAAAAAACTTTTTCGCAACAGGTTGTTTGGGGCAGGTCCTCGCAAAGCTGCCTGAAGTCTTCCAAGCCGAATGCGGAAGGAGGCTCCGCCGTCCATGGACCTTTTCGGGGACCGTTGGCCAGGCCGTGCCAGAAGCTGTCTAGCAATATCACCTGCCAGAGCGGGATTGAGCAAATAAATAAACACAGGACGGTGCAAAGGCAAGTCGGCACAGCCAGAGTTACAAATATATTTAAAAAAAAATTACAATATTGTTGTTTGCAAAGTGAAAACCTTCTGCAAAAGCACCACACCGCAGTCACGATGACACACAAAATCAAAAGCACGTGCTCCACCCCACCTCGGCTTCAGGCATGGTCTCTCCTTCGTCCGCGCATGGCTCTTTGTCCTGGCAAGCGGCATCTTTAACAGAATGATTGGG
>Ga0126342_10014357_pt1:2500-13990 | contig 13990 bp, 18 predicted proteins | sample Cyp1metagenome_FD_92528 | JGI IMG/M metagenome (GOLD analysis project Ga0126342, IMG submission 92528) | Coral microbial communities from Lord Howe Island, Old Settlement Bay, Australia - Cyphastrea 1 metagenome | ecosystem: Host-associated > Invertebrates > Cnidaria > Coral ...
ACCTTCGTTCCATACGTCTGATCCAGACGTTATTATATATATAATTATATATCGTTATTATTTATATTTATATATATATATATTTTATTTTTGAAGATGTGTAATCTGATTTTACATTTGTATACGCACATACATGAGCGCACGTACATGCATACATGCAAGAATACGTTTACTATGCCCAATTCCTGTGACTGTGTTGGCAAGTCTGTGCCTGCAGCATTTACAGCTGCTACCTACTTTGTATATTGGCCAGTGCGGTGTTCTGGACTCTTGTGCAAGTGTTCTGAAACATGAGATGGGGCAATCCGCACAGGAACATCATCGCCGGCCCAAATCATTGGGTAACACTCCAGATGACATAGAAGGTTTCAGGGGAAAAAACATGTGCGTGACCCATGTCATCAGGTGAACAAAAAAAAATGTTCATCAGAGATGTGGTTGCCTGAACGGCCGAAGTTATGTGATTTTGCACATTTGTCAGGTATTTTTTTATTTTGAGATACGGGCACATGAGATAGACTATTCCCTAGCTAAAGGTCTATGTCATTAGGATGCGTTCGGCCTAAGTCATCACACCGCAGTATATATATATGTATAGAGTTATAATGATGAAAATGATGTTATTGGTGATCGATGATTGTAATGATTCTGGCTGTTAAGGGTCGCAGTAGAGACGGGACGCTATTACCGGGAACATTCGGGCCGTGGGGGTGCTGCGGAGGCACCAAAAAAGGCTATGCGCATTGAGCTGCTCACGGAGAAGGAAGAGACGCTGGGACAGAAGCTGCGGACCGGGGGGTGCGTTCGCTTCATTGGATCCGAGAGAAACTATGACCAAGTAATGGCCACCAAAATTATTGTTAAAGACTATTGTTTTTAAAATGTAAGCGTAGTATATAAGGATCAGAAATTCCATGTATTTCTCAGTTTCCCATCCACCTGTTGACATGGTGCTGCCAGGAAAAGGTTGGAGTGCGAGCAATGGCCACCACCAAGCGGGTCGCATTTGGTGGTGCAGCTTAGCTACACTTACGGCCCCAAGGAGTTTGCGTGCTGGATAGGCATCGAGATGTTAAACATAGTTAGTCAACAGAAGGAATATCTGAGGGTGATACAAATGATGACCATCACAAACCTTATTGTTGAAAATTAGGGTGAACCATTGGCAGTCGAGAATGCTTGATGTTTGTCGATGTCATGAATGGAACTATCGTTCTAATTCCAGGACCTTTATGCTGGAGATGGCTGGTTAAATCTGCAAAAGGATGGGCCACAAGAACTGCGAGGCGCCAAAAAAATACATTGGCCATTTTGTTACGGAGTCATTTTCATGCATTTTTCAGCATTTGCTGGATTCACAAGACAGAATGACTATGATGTGGTTATAATTTTGGACGTTGTTTTTAATGACTGGTTTGTTGTGGGTGTTTTTTGGTGATCTGACTTTGCTTTTCTCCGGCCCATGAGCTTCCAGGTCTTGAAGCATTCAGGACTGAGGACTTGCTGATTTTGAGCTCAGATCACTTGGAGGAAGATGTCAACCTCGTTGGAGAAGTCGAAGTCTCCCCGTGGCTTGGCAGCAGCTGCTTGCTTATCATGTCGTTGTCTGGGGTTCACCGTGGTTTGTCTTGGGGGCTAACGGTGGTTTGACTGATAGTTTTAACGGTTGATGGCTTGATTTCTTTTAGATGTCTAGAGTCTATCGTTAGAACTTCTTGATGATTTTTTTTGGTTGTCCAAAATTGGTTCAAATCTCATCAAAACCTCTTTCGATCTTCACAGGTCTGTGCGTTACATTGCTGCTGAGTGTTTAGATTTTCTGGTTGGCTGAAACGTTGTTCTAGCAAACAGGCTTGAAATCTCACTAGGTACGTGGGCCATGTGGCCTTTGCAGCCAGCGACCAACAGGCCAGAGGATGAGCTGTGATACCAGTGGAAATCACGGTATGGAGAGATTATGGATGACTTCTTTTGTTTCCCCGCTTCAAATTTGCACTCATCCAACTCATTCAGAGTTTTGTTTCATAGGTTTTTGCCAGATCTGTCACCATGACGCAAAGTTTGGGTTGTCAAAAGCGAAACACAGAATTAAATGAAAAAACAGCAAGAAACATCAATTGGATGTGTTGAGGACATGCGCTGGTCGAATGCGCAGCCGGTGTTGTGCGGCATGCTCGAACCAGATCTGGACATCGAGCCGTTAATGTCGCTGGGTGTCTCTGCCAGCATAGCGCGGAAAGCTATGAGACTTTTTCCCGGCGATGTAGAGGCGGCAGCGAACTATTGTTTGGACTCAGAGCCCAGACACAAAGCAGTCTGCCTCAGCGAGCGCGAGCACGTCATGCCAGCAGCCTTGACCGGAGTGTTTGACTTGGTATCGGGAGGCGTGCGCGCAAATGTCTGTGAGCATGCAAACATAGGTGGCATGAACATTGTTTATAGAAGGCGTTGACTTTGCAAAAGTCTCGGGAGCATTGTAGCTGTGCGTGTTTGACGTCTTGGATTTCTCGCATTGTATGTCCGAGATGAAGACAATGCAGAGATCGACGTCATGGAGCAGGACCCAGGCGGCAAAGTTCGGCCTTTGTAAACTCAGCGATGTCGAGGTTTCACAAATATGTCTCTTATGCCTATACAAAGAGTTGAAACAAAGTTCTACATAGAAAGTGCGCCCAGATACAATCTCTATCTCTCTCTTTCTCTCTCGCTCGCTGGACTGGCGTACAGGCAGTCGACGAAACGCTGCAACTTCGCAGAGCCGGCAGAGCCAGAGTATGCCCGCCGGAGGCCAGTTGGAGAGGATGAATTGTACATTTAGACATATATCTATACTTTTAGTTGCAGACGTAGGCCGGTTTTCGATTATTGAAATAGTGCGAAATACATATTGTCGTTACTTGATGCAGAACTGCTTTGCATACTAGCTAGCAAAGCTGCTGTACAATGAATCAGACCCTTCAGGACCTGATGCGATCGCAACATCACCAGTTCGTCTAGCCGCGGCTCCTATAATGCCGAATCTTCGGATGACCAGAGGTCAGAATGCTGATTATTCCTTTTTTGGGTGTGTGTGTGTGGGTTTAGTCACTGTCGCTGGTTATCAAAGACGAAGTACAGCATGATGCTCGAAGGCTTGGAAACGATGCATGCTTTGTTTGAAGCTGATACGGTGGATTTGTAGTAGAAACTGCAGGTATATATGTATGGATATATACACAGGGCTAATGGACTGTCTAGTTGTGCCTCTGAAACACAGCTGACCGTGATCTGTTCCCAACCGTGTGCTTGTTGTTGTTAACCTCAAAAGCAGCCACGAACAGCAATCAGGCAATGGCGGCAGGACTTCACCGCGATCTGTCCCAACCACGCATGCTGTGTCGCCGATGAACAGTGTTTCCGTCGAAGGCGTTCTTCTGGCTGGCTTTGCATTTTTTGCATTCTCAATTGTGAACGCTTACGGCAGGTATGAAGCGAAAGTAATTTTAAATCCATGTCGATTTTGATTCCATGTGTTTGTTTGTTTTATATTTCTGGCGTATAGTGCCGGACACCAAGCAGGCAGTGGTGAGCTGACATCGCAACGATCTGTCGCCGAAACGGTCATTGGGTCGCCAATGCAAAATCTTCCGGCTACAGGCGTCCGCTTGGCTGCCTGAGCATTTTGTATTCTGATTCTGGAATTCATGGATCTCATCACAAAGAAAGATGGCATATTTTTGCGCCATGTGATGAAGAAGACGAAATAAGACGAACACTAACTCATCTTCTGAAGCGCCCGTCATTCTGTAGTAAACATCTTGTGTTTTGATCCGCCTGTGTTGAACACTTGCTTACCTTCCTTGCGCACCGACATATGGCAATATTTCTATCAAACTGGTGGTTAAGTTGTCGCGCCTGTGCGCAGAAAGGTTTGAAGTAGATACGCTGCAGAAAAAGATGATTCCAACAGCGTCGTTTGTTTTCGAAAGGGCGAGAGGGTGTACGGGCGCCCCCGGCGTGCATCGGTTCGCGGTCACCGGGGGCAACATTGATATAGCGTGGAAGGTTGGCTGGTTTGTCCTGTTGCCAGAGAACTGAGAGAGCAGATGCTAAATGGTGAGGCATAGATATTTAAAGCATGTTGCTGGGAACACGCAAAGGGTGAGAGGACATGTTGGTGTGTCTTTTGCATCCTTGGCCCGGAAGGTTATCCAGTGGCATCAGCTTCAGACTGGTTGCCTCGACTTACTGGCAATCCTTTGCAGCTGCGTGTGGCTGTGGAACCAGGCTGTCATGTTGATGCTGACCTCATGCATGTGTACTTACTTGCGAAGGCGAAAAGGACAGCAGGCTTCGTAATGTGCTATTTGAATATCATTCCAGTCGTGGTAATGGATGTGGTGCTGCCAGTCAGAGAGATTATGTCTTATATATTTGTGTGTCCCACCTGAGACGCCTGTAGAGGTTTTGATTGATGCCGATGCAGACCCTGCAGGTGATGGTCCAACTGCTAGGTGCGGTGAAACATGTCGTGCCGTGGAAAGTCCAGTGGCTTGTCATCGGCTTGTGCACGGTCATACTTTTCAGACTGCACCACCAACGGTTGCTGTGACTCCAGATTTCGCTTGCCACTCTGCCGCTTTAGATTGGCCGGGGTTGGTTCCCTTTAGGTGTTCCCTTGAAATGCGCGCAAACAGCGTGCGGTATCGGATGGTTGACTGGACTGTTGATTGCAGTGCAGAGATATCCTTTCAGGGATTTAGGCCTAAAGCAAACAGACAGACGCTAAGACATTAACATGCTCGAGAAAGAATTGCATCTAATGCTCGGAAATGCAAATAATATAGTTGTCTGACCTTGTGCGTGTGTGGTTCTGTCAAGGTGATGCGTTTTGGAGACAGCGAGAAGCAACCCTGGAGAAGTACGCGCAGGACTTGTATCAAAGACACCTGTCTGGTCAGTATACTCATGAAGAACTACAGCAAGCCTTTCAGGCATTGCCTGGTGAGTGGCCAGACTGCCCGCGGGCGGATTACTTAGCACTGATGCAGAAGGAGCTTGCACTCTTAAGATGCCGGCTACAAGCGAACTGCAGTCATAGTGTGACAGATGCTATGAGACAACGCTTGGACTTGCCTCGCCTGATGCCTTGCTTTGCTCTTGCAGTCGTGATTCGCTTCAGTCTTTTCTGTGGCTACTCCGAAGAGATGGCTACTAGACTTGATTGCTTAGACTGTGGGAATTTAGGCTACCGAAATACGGTCTTGTGAGGGGCACAGTCTTTTTTCGCTTCACTCGAGATTAAAGTGCCGTAGAATGTCAATTGATTGGACAGACTCCCCCTTGTTGGGAATCCAACAAATGTCATGGTACACTTCTTGATTTGTGCACCTTCACCAGGCTCAAGGCATCTTTACATGGGTCTTCTTCTTCTCGCTCTTGTACATCTTTGACATCATTGTTGATGTCAGCCCCTTATCCTTGTGCAGGTGCTGAAATGCGTTCTATGGATTTCTAATCGATCCTGTTGATCGACCTACCACCGCGTCGTCAGCACCACGCATGGCATCGCTCGCCAATGCTGTGCTCTGCAAATCAGCAGCATTTGCTGCATCGACATCGCGCAACATACGCAAGCCCGAGTGTCCGGACATACTCTATGAAGTAGTGCCCCTTTCATTGCTAGAGCCCGACTGGGTCCTGGATGGGAATGATGTAGACCCACCATCGGCACGCTCATCGCATGTCATACTCCTGGTAGCGGAGCCAGCCGCCTCATCACAGGAAGCACTGCTCCTGCCCGATTGTGATGTCATAGTTTTCGTTGTAGCGCCAGACACCATCGCCCTGGAGCCCGATCCTGATGGCAATGTCAGAGATGAAGCGCCACCAGCGCCCGAGCGTGTTCTCACCCTCAAGGATGAAGTCGGCATTGGGCCGCTGCCAGTTTGCTCGCCAGAGCCCGATCCTCTCGACGATCTCACCGACATGCCCTCAGCCGCACTCTTATCTTCCGACACTGTTGTTGCATTTTCACCTTTGCATTCATGTTGCTTGCCTCTCACCCGATCACTTGGAACTTCGCTATCTCCTGGAGCTTGCAATCGTTTCAGGCAGCATTGAGAAACTTTGTAGATCAATTGCCCGGCATAGACTGCCCCTAGCGCCATCAAGACTGCGCCTGTTGCGAAGATCGGCGTCATGTCATCCTTCTCCGTGTCTTCCTCTTCCATGGCCTTTGCCGAAGACATCAGCAAGCTACCCACCATGATAGCTTTCATAGCTGTCTGAGCATCACCTCGTCCATGTTGATCTCTTGCATGATCTGGCTGGGGCCCTACAGACTTCGTAGATGTCGCCTTCTTGATACCCAAGTCCTCCACAAACCTGAAGAAAGCTTGGCCATTGAGCTGCTTCGTCAAGCCGTCGGCCACAAGTTCTGACCCCTTCAAATGAAGCAGCCGCCATAGTCCACCACCATCCGCATCGGTGTCCTCAGTGGCCTCACGGAGGATCGACGCTCTGATGCGTAGATGTCTCGTCCTCCAGGGAGAGCACGTAGTACCGTTGACCAACCCAATCGCTGCCTTCTTTTGTTTCACCAGCTGATCATACTCCACTTTGATTGACTCCTCCTATAGTGGCAGTGACTCCCATACCTCCTTGTTGCTGATGGTCTTTGTGACCAGGAACTCCTTAGTCACCTTGTTTTCCATCGCCGTTGCTTCTTCCAAGGCACACAGTTGGGCTTCCAAGGACACTCGATTCAGCATGGCTTGGTTCAAAGTGAGCATCCACAAAGTTTGGTCCAGGGATGTTGCGTCGACCAAATTCATCTCATCCCGGGTGTACTCAGTGACATTGCAGTGCAGTCGCCGCAAAGTTGGCGCTCTGGAGCTGGAGCTCTGTTCTTGATTTGTTGGGGTTCCTGGGCTTGAGCCACCGCACCAGGTATTAGGCACTCCCTCCACATCCCCTCCACCAATCCACCAATCCCCCTCCGGACCTTCAGATCTTCTTGGCGAGCTCGATGTTGATGAAGACGATTTTTCCGTCTCCAAACTCCAGCTGTCACTTGAATCCTCATCGAGAGGTTTGGGTTCAAACATGTCAGGAAATCTTTGAGTGATCACCCTCTCCCCCTCAATGTTCAACATTGAAATTGCTGGCACTCTTGCTTTCACCTGTTGGCGTCTCATTGGCATGGCTTCAGGACGCTCAAGTAAATAAGGAACCTAATCCTCGACCGCTGGTTGTTGCACTTCCGGAATCACAATGTTATCCGTGAAGAATCGGCGGCCAGTTTCCTTGGACTCCACATAGTAGCCCGTGTTGGTCAGTGAAGAGCTCATGTCGGGGCCAAGGATTGTTACCTCTTCCCTAACCTCTCTCCAAGGCGCATACCTGGCTTGCCATGACTTTGGCAGTGCATAGGCTTTGGCTCCAAAACGCAAAAGTCTCCCCACTGGCAAACCCAGAAATTGCAGTTGAGCTCGAAGACGTCTCTCGCCAATGTGGCGAGCTGCAAGAGGCCATGGTTGCAAAGTGCTTGCACCAGCTGAGATGAGGGTCCTGATGGATTTCTTGATCACGTTCATCTCCCCTTCGACTCGGCCATTCGTTTTGAAAGAGCTGCCAGAGGTCATGGTGGTGACCACATCACGTTCCTTGGCCCAAGTCTTCACCTGCTCAGAGCAAAACTCTTTTGCACGGTCGGAGTGAAGGCGATATAAATATAGAGGAAGTCCTAGGCTTCGAAGTCTGCAGTATACTCGAGCCAAGGCCGGCAGCACGTGCTGGACCGCTCGAGACTTGACCGGCTCCACAAATGTGATCTGTTTCACAGCCACATTCTGCGCCTCATCCACCAGTTTGTGCCAGGTGTCGTACAACGACTTGGCCTCCTTGACGTTCTTGTCATCACCCTCTTCAAGAGGCTCATCTTCTTCAGGTAGAAGTTGCTCTTGATCTGGTGGAGGCTGATCGTCGCCTTATTCCGTCAGTGGCAGGTGTCGTAGAACGACTTGGCCTCCTTGACGTTCTTGCCATCACCCTCTTCAAGAGGCTCATCTTCTTCAGGTAGAAGTTGATTTTGATCTGGTGGAGGCTGATCCTCGCCTTCTTCCGTCACCTTCAACATCCTCCTCCAAGTCCAGCAGTGGTTGGTCCTTGGCAGCATGGTCACGACCAGGAACCGGCAGCAGTGATCATCTATTGCGATCCACACGCATCGTGTAGCACGCCACCATGAGATACTTGACACCTTGTGCCCCTTGATCCCCACCTGGTGACATTCGGTCTGATAGTTCAATGCTGAGGGTGCAGGCTTCTGCGTGCCGAATTCGTCTGTGTGGCCGGCTACGTCCCTGTGCTCGAACGCAATGAGAACAGTCACGCCGTGCTGGAAGATGATCGTTCAAGAAGTGCTTTTTCCACTGCGCTCAGGCGATCGGGCCCAAGGCCTTCATGTCAGGTCGCCCTTGGAGTTCCTGTGGACGATGCTGTTGAGGAACTCCCATGTGTCCAGCAGCTCGCTCTTCTTGGGATTGCTGTGAATGAGGTGATCCCCCGTTTTCCCATGAGGTCGGGATGGGGTCCACTCCACCGCGCAAATTTCCTCCGCCACCATGCCGAAGATCTCCACCGAAACGTCCATCCGGATCAGCATGTAGATGCGATGCTCCAAAAGCCCGATCGCCAGGGTATAGACCACCATCGCCCTGCGAGGCTCGAGCTTGTTGAGGTCCAGCACCGCTGCCACCATGCGAAGCCCGACCTTGAAGTGCAAGATCTCCGCATCCACCGCGCAAGTGCCCTTGGTATTCTTGATAGGATAGTTGCCACTGCTCAAAGTGCTAGCCCGAACTTGTTCACGAACTGCCCCACTTCCACCAAGCGAGTGACATAGAAGATCTTGATGGTTGCCACTGCGCAAAGCGCAAGCCCGACCGTGTTCACGAGCCGCACCACTTCCACCAAGCAAGTGACATAGATGGTGTTGATGGTTGCCACTGCCCAAAGTGCCAGCCCGACCTTGTTCGTGAGCCGCACCACTTCCACCAAGCAATTGACCTGGATGGCTTTTCGCGAGTGACATAGAAGATCTTGATAGTTGCCACTGCGCAAAGCGCAAGCCCGACCGTGTTCACGAGCCGCACCACTTCCACCAAGCAAGTGACATAGATGGTCTTGATGGTTGCCACTGCCCAAAGTGCCAGCCCGACCTTGTTTGTGAGCCGCACCACTTCCACCGAGCAATTGACCTGGATGGCTTTTCGCTTCACTCGAGATAAAAATGCCTCAGAATGTCAATTGATTGGACAGAACGGTAAATGTTTGTACAGTGACTTTGAAGGTGATCTATTTTGTCGCAGTTGTGCGAGAATTGGTTGACTTAGGTTCTTGGATGGCTTTTGTCCTTTGGATCGTGGATTCTTGGAGCCGATGTGCACGCCAAATTTCATGTGAAGAAGCCGGAATGGAAGACACGCCCGCGCTGTCATGTTGTCTTGACTGCTGAGTCAGGCGCCGGCAAATCACCATTCTACGAACATGTGATCCAACCGTGTCTCACAGTGACTTCTTCTCTCCTCAGCTCACATCCAGATCTATTCGCTGAATGTGGTCCCAAAGGCGCCCTATTTGCGCGTGGTTCGGATGCAGACTTTGCTGAGCGCATGGACGAATCCGGAGGTTGCTTGTTCTTGGCAAGTGATGAGAGTATTTCCGTGCTGGACACTGATTTTCTGAGTGGGCTAAGTAAGTCGAAGGATGTGTCCAAAGTGGATTTGCAAACTCTTTTGTCGACTCAAAACGGAGGGCCCTATGGACCCCGGTCATTGAAAAGTTGGAGCCTGAGTTGTTCCAGAAACTTTTTTTCACACTGCTTGCGGAACACTGAAAGTATGTTGCGATATGTTAATTCGAGGTGTACTTTTGTACTCGTAGAAGCCACGTGTCGTCTCATGCTAGAATGATGCTTCTGGTACTAACCCCACAGAAAGACTGGACAGACGGATCAAAAGGCAAACAGATAGACACATTGACCGAGATAGACAGATGGACATAGACGCAACGGGAGACATTGTCTGTGATTTGGTGATCCGGGTAAAGGACTGGCGGGACATAAGTAGTTGTGCGGTGACAAAGTGGCCGGCTACAATTGGGCAAGGTTGTCTTGTGAACATTTTTCTGGATGCACTATCTTTTGGCATGACAATGTGGCTAGGCAAAAAAGATAGAAGCTTCTTTGCGCCCCGGACGAACCTGGGCGTATGTCTACTTGGCCAACCGAGAGCCCTCCACAAAGGGTTTGCTGCCGTGATGACCAAACAATCGCGAATGCGTGGCCTTGGTCTGGAACATCGCTTTGTGTACCTGTTTGCAGACGATGAAGAAGAGATGCAGGAAGATCTGGAAGAAGTTAGCTTTTGCCCAGCTCTTGACTACCTTCGTGGTTTATGGGCGACTCGACTGTTTTGGATTGAAGCACGATATTTATTGATTTGTGCGTTTTCAAGAAGGGGCTTTATCCGTAAGCTGGACCTCGGCCTTGACAGTCAATAGTTCAGAATCTGTCCCTGCAGGTGAATGTGGCATCTACACTTGGCCAGCGCGTGAAGGGAGATACTTTAGAGCACATGTCGCCTGATTCTGTGGCTGCGAAGATGTATGAGGACTACAAGAAAGAAGTGCAATGCTTGAGCCGTGAATGTCCTTCATTCTTGAAGCCAACGTTGAAGAAGCATTACTTCACTGCAACCTCGCCAGCTCTGGTCTCACATGTCTACAGTCAGAACTTGCATGGCCGACTACATTCTCAGTGGCACACGTTGAGAAGCCAAACAATTCTGGCTCTACCAGCATGGCTTTGGCAGCAGGTGTATGGCCTCCACGTTCTTCGCAATGAGATCTCTTTGCCTCCTGAACTTCGATGTGACCCTCCGGTGGCGCTGGTGGACCTGAATCCAAATCAAAAGCATTCAGAAAATCAAGCCAAGCCAGGGTCTTATTTGTTTGTTTGTGCCATAGCTCTGCTAACATTTGTATGCAATTATATTCTGGCAAAAGAATCGAAACAGTGTGATGTGATGAGAGGTTTATAAGAGAGAGGTTAAAAAGTGATATATGCCGAAGTCAATGTATACACACATATATATATATAGATGTCGGTTAACAAGATACATTCAACCTTTCAATATGAATATTTGTATATATATATACATTTGATTGTCCAAGGTAGTTTAGGAATCCACATACCTACTATACTGAGAGTTGCTGCCCTCGATCTGTAGATCGCAGATGTGATAAAAACAAATATCGTACAGCGCATGTGTGTGACATGCGGCAGTTCTGGCGGTTAGAAATTGCCCGACATGCTGTGCTTTTCCGTGGCTGCATCTTCTCTTTTTCTGTCATCCCTTCCCATTTTAGTTTTCATCACCCACACGCATAAGTACAATTTTCCATCGTCTCATGTCCTTGCTACGCCCTGCGGGGGGAGGCGCTGCG